>WUUC01001926.1_pt1 | contig 71521 bp, 149 predicted proteins | sample 6278441 | NCBI WGS metagenome assembly WUUC01 (sample SAMN13675441, study PRJNA597444) | soil metagenome | isolation source: soil | place: USA: Washington | collected 2017-10
TGAAGTTGGCGACGGAGGACGAGGAGAAGTTCAAGACGTTCGTCGAGTTGATGGACTCGCGACACAAGGGCGTTGAGCACGCCTACGAGACGTTGTACACCGGTGCCGGCGCGGATGTGACCGTGATCGGCGCGGACATGCGCCAACTGGATTTCAAGATCACCCAAGGCGCCGGCGAGTCCCGTTTGGCGGCTGCTGGCGGTGTGCACCCGGCGATCGTCGGGCTGTCCGAAGGATTGCAAGGGTCGAGCCTGAACGCGGGGAACTTCGGTGCCGCCCGGCGCTTGGTGGCGGACGCGACGATGCGTCCACTGTGGCGCAACGCCGCCGGCTCGCTCGAGGTGCTACTTCCGCCGGAAGCAGGATCGCGGTTGTGGGTTGACACCCGCGACGTGGCGTTCCTCAGGGAGGACGCCAAGGATGCCGCGGAGATCGTCGAGATCCAGGGCCGCACCATCACCGGATTAGTCCGCGAGGGATTCACAGCGGCGTCGGCGGTCGCGGCGGTGCTGGCCCAGAACATGACGTTGCTGGAGCACACGGACCAAGTGAGTGTGCAGCTTCAGAGGCCGGGCTCCGATCTGCGGAACCGCGAGGCGGTCGTCCTATTCGAGATGATCCAGAAGGTCATCACTGCAGTCCCGAATGTGGTCTCGCCGGAGGAGCTTCGGAAGATCCTCAACGAGTTTGGCGCGAATCTGGTCGGCTCGGCCCCGGCGCCCCCGCAGCTGGCGGCCAATGGCGTTCCGCTCGGAAGGTCCTGACGGGAGGTCCACGGTGGACGAAGAGCTCGAGGACATCCTCGCCGACTGCGACGACGACGAATTGGACGAGATGGGCGCGCTGGCTGACGCGATGATCGAGGAAGGGTCGTGGCCGCAGTGAGTCGATTCAACGAGCTCGCCGCGAAGCTCGCCGCGAAAGGTGCTCGGGACCCGAAGGCGCTGGCTGCCCACATCGGACGGAAGAAGTACGGCAAGAAGGGCATGGCGGAACTCGCCGCGAAAGGCCGGAAGAAGAAGACCATGAGCCGCACCGACGACATGTACGCCCGGTCATGGGCGCTGGACGGAATCGAAATCCTCCGCGCCCGCGACGGACACGGAGACGGCCGCACCGTCGAGGCCTACGCGACACCCTTCGATGTGGAAACCGAGGTCACCGACCGGCATGGCCACTACATGGAGGTCATCGACCGCACCGCGTTCAATCGGACGCTGTCGCACGGCATCGACCGCGTCGGCGTGTACTACCACCACGGCCTGACAATCCACGGCACCCCGTCCGATCTGGGGAGCATCCCGATCGGGTCGCCGCTGGAGATCAAGCCGGACGGGCGCGGCCTGCGGACGGTCACCCGATACAACCAGTCGCCGATGGCCGAGCACGTGCTCGAAGCTATTCGCAACGGAGACATCAAGGGCTATTCGTTCCGCGGTCAGATCTTCCGATCGAACCCCACGCGGGTGCCGAAGGCACGCGCCGGTCAGCTGCCGACGGTGCGCCGCATGGAACTGGGGCTGATGGAGTACGGCCCCACCCCCACTCCCGTCTATCGGGACGCCTCCATCGAGGCGATCCGGTCGGCGTTGCAGGAGATTCTCGCGTCCACTCCCGGCTGGGACCCGGACGCGCATCCAGCCACTCCCGACCCGGGACTCGGCGCCGAGGACCCGCCCGAAACGGGGCACTCCGATCGGCTCAGGCGGCTCGCCTTCCGGCGAGCAGTTCGAGAACGAGGAATCCGATGAGGAAGCGCAGCGAGGTACTGGCAGAGGAGCAGGAGGCTCTCCGCGCCGAGATCAAGTTGATCGAGGAGAACGAAGAGGCCACCGACGAGGAACTGGCGCGCGGCGACGCCCTTCTCGCCGAGTTCGACGAGAAGGAGACGCTGAGGGTCAAGGCCCTCGAGCGCGAGGAGCAGGTCGACGCGGTCATGCGTGCCCGCCTGATCCCGGACCAGACCGAGCGTGAGGCCGGCAACCGCGGCCCGGAACTGATGCGGCACGAAGACCCGTTCGGCACTACCCAGGAGCTCGTACGGTCGCTGTGGCACCACACCTCCTACGACGAGAAAAGCACCCTGTCCCGGGCGCTGACCGCCGTGGACGATGCCCCGCGGCACGTCACCGATGACTGCAAGGAACACCTGCACAACCTGCTCGAGATGGACAACCGGCACGCCCCGCTGATCGCGCGGCACATGCTGCTGACCGGCTCGGCGCAGTACCACAAGGAGTTCCAGGAGTACGTTGCCTCCCGCGGCACGTACGTGGGTGAGGCGATGCGTGCCGCGATGTCCCTCACCGACGCGCAGGGTGGCTACCTGGTGCCGTTCACCCTGGACCCCACGATCATCCTGACGAACGCGGGCACCACGAACCCGTTCCGCATGATCTCCACGATCAAGACGATCGCGACGGACTCGTGGAACGGTGTCACCTCCACCGGTGTCACGGCGGAGTGGACGGCGGAGGGCACGGAGGCGGCGGACGCCAGCCCGACATTCGCGCAGCCGACGATCGTCCCGAAGAAAGCGGATGCCTGGGTGTTCGGTTCGTACGAGGTGCTCGCCGACTCCGGCTTCGCCTCCGAGTTGGGTCGGCTCCTGGCTGACGCCAAGGACCGGCTGGAGAGCGCGGCGTTCGCCGTCGCCAACACCGGTGCCACCATCCCCCGCGGTGTCGTCGCTGCGGTCGCTGCTGTGACCGCGAGCATCGTCACCTCGGCCACCACCGGCGCGTTCGCCGTCGGCGACGTCTACAACACCTCCGACGCCCTCCGTCCGAGGGACGCCGCGCAGGCCTCATGGATTGCCAACAAAAAGATCTTCAGCCTCACCCGGCGGTTCGACACCGCCGGTGGCTCCAGCTTCTGGGCGAACCTCGGCATGGGCGTCCCCAACCAGCTGCTCGGGCAGCCGGTGTACGAGGCGTCCGCCATGGGCGGCGTGGTCACCACCGGCGCGAACGTGCTGCTGGCCGGGAACTTCGCGGAATACTATATTGTGGACCGCGTGGGAATGGCCGTTATGTACGATCCCATTGTCAAGGGGACGAACGGAAGGCCGACTGGGCAAGGCGGATGGTTCGCTTTTTGGCGTGTCGGTGCGGATGTAGTGGATCCGGCCGCATTCCGCCTCCTTCAGCTGAACCAGGTCGCAGCCGCGACCGCGCTGGGCTGATTCAAATCGGGTAGAATGGGCGAGGCCGGGAGCGGCGAACTCCCGGCCTCTGCCGAGCACCTGTGCGAGAGGTACCCGACGTGTCTCAGTATAAGAAGGACCAGTCCTGTGTCGAGCCCGAGTGCGCCCGACTCGTTGGCGACAAGGGCGCCAAAGGTAGATGCGCGCCATGCAACCAGCGCATACGGCGGCAACAGCGCCGCGCAGACCCCACCCCCTGCTCCGTCGAGGGATGCACGAGGGGCGTCACCAATGCCGGCACGACCCTGTGCGACATGCACCGAAATCGGCAGCGCAGGCATGGCGACACCGGCTCGGCTGCGGCGATCATCGCCAAGCGCGGAGACGGGACGACCAATAGGTATGGCTACCGCCTGATCGGGTTCGGCGCCAAGGGAAAAGACGGGGTCCAGGTCTACGAGCATCGACTCGTTATGGAGCAAGTCATCGGGCGCCCACTCCGCAGCTTCGAGCATGTACATCACAAAAATGGTCGGCGGGCGGATAACCGGCCCGAGAATCTCGAACTATGGACGAAGCCGCAACCTTTCGGCCAGCGGCCTGAGGACCTCGTCGAGTGGATGCTCGACAACTACGCCGACCTGGTCATTGCAGGCCTGAACGAGCGAGGAGTAGCCATGCCCATGTCGAACGCGGGAATGCAACCGCCAACGACCGGGGTCGCGACCGAAGCGGACGGCCAGGCCGAGAACGCACCCGTGGACATGTCTGCCGCGTGCGAGCAGGCAGCTTCTGCCGCGGTGGCGCACAACGAAATGGAAGGCCGCAAGATCGCCATGGGCGGCGTATAGCCATGACTCGCGTGCAGTGGCCGCAACCCGGCCAACGCCCAGGGCCGGCGCCGGTAACGCGACCTGACGCCAAGCCGGCCGCACCGCCACCACCACCACCGCGACGCCCTCAGTAAGCGCACTGAGGGAAGGGAGCCCCCGAACCGCCTGGGTGTCGGGGGCTCCTGCCTACCCAGGAAAGGAAAGTCATGAGCAGGCTGTTTCGCGACGTGTCGCGCAGTGGCGATCTCTATCTCACATGGAACCCGAATCAGGGCGAAGTAGAAGAGGTGCCGCTGTATGCACCGGTGACCGTGGCTGGTGTCTCGGGAAGGTTTGAGTTGGCCACTCGCGATGAACCGACGCAAGGCTTTCAGTTTGGCGATGACGAGATAGCGCGATGAGCCGCCCGGTTGAGGAAAAGGTCGTCGTCGGCTACCTCAGTCCCGGCCTCGTCCACAGCGGATTCATGGAGTCCCTGCTGGACATGCTGGTGTACGACGTTGCGTTCCATCAGCGGATCGTCAACGGCGGCGGCCGGCTGGCCCTGCAGGCCGGAGCGAACCTGTCGGCACCGCGGAATGCCTTGGTTCGGCGGTTCCTGGAGTACGGCAAGGCTGACTGGATGCTGATGCTCGACTCCGACATGACATTCAAGCCGGACATGCTGGAGCGGCTGCTGGAGTTCGCGGACCCGGACGAGGCGCCGGTCGTTGGCGGGTTGTGCTTCGGGTTCGACGAGAAGGCGAACATCCAACCCACACTGTTCGGTCTGGTTGGCGATGAGGCAAGCCCGCGGGTGATCCGCTACCACGAATGGCCGCCGGACGCGATGTTCCAAGTGGCCGCCACGGGCACGGCGTGCCTGCTGATCCACAAGTCGGTGTTCGAGCGCATCCGTGACGCGCAGATCCCGTCCCGCAACGGGCGGCCTGGGTTCAACGACGCGTTCCCCTGGTTCCAGGAGGTCGAGCACGATGGATCTCCGGTGTCGGAGGACATCACGTTCTGCTGGCGTGCCGGACTGCTGGGGATCCCCGTGTTCGTGAACACCGCTGTGCAGCTCGGTCACATCAAGGACCGGGAATTGACGATGGATGCCTACCTGGCGCAGCGAGGGCTGTTCAGTGACGCGTCCGTGGCTGCGGTTCTCGTCCCGGAGAAGGAGGGCTCGAAGTGAGCAAGGTCAACGCGGTCATCGAGGGTTGGGTCACCGCAGGCGGTGTGCCGGTGCTGCTCGCGGTCGGGGACGAGTACGACGACACGCACCCGCTGGTGCAGTCCCGGCCGGATCTGTTCACCGAGCCCAAGCGTGCCCCGGGTCGTCCGGTGGGCTCGAAGAACAAGCCCACCAGCGATGGCTGACCTCGTCGTCATTGTCCCGTCAAGGGGACGACCCCAGGCGGCGCGGGAACTGGCGGACGCGTTCACGGCGACGTGCACTGCGGACACGGAACTGTTGTTCGCGGTCGACTACGGCGACCCGACCGTGGGGGAATATCCCCGGTTCAACACCTGGATCTCCGATAGCCGTTCGATGGTCGAGGCGTTGAACAACGCAGCATTGGCCCGCGTGGACGCGCCGACGTTGTTCGCCGTTGGGTTCCTCGGTGACGACCATCGCCCCCGTACAAGAGGTTGGGACGCCGCGTACTTGGAGGCTTTGCGGGAGTTGGGGACGGGGATCGTCTACGGCGATGACCTGTTGCAGCGCCGGAATCTGCCCACCCAGGTTGCCATGACGGCGGACATCGTGCGGACACTGGGGTTCATGGCCCCGCCAGCCCTCACCCATCTCTACGTGGACAACTACTGGCTGGAGCTCGGGACGGGCGCCGCGTGCATCCGCTACTTGCCGGATGTGGTGGTTGAGCACCGGCACCCGGTTGCCGGGAAGGCGCAGTGGGATGAGGGCTATGCCCGGGTGAACAACTCCGAGATGTACGCCCGGGATGAGCAGGCGTTCCGCGAGTACTACGCCAACAGACTGGCTAGTGATGTCGAGAAGGTGCGGGCGCTGGTCGGAGTGGGGTCGTGAGCGAGTGGCGCCTGTCCGATGAGGACGTCCCGCATGTGTCGACGGCTGAGTTTCACGCACATCGTGAGCGGGCGGCACATCTCGAGGACCCACTGCATCGCCCCCGGCTGGATCTCGCCGCGTCGTTCGTCTTGGATGCTGTGGAACGTGGCGCCAAGACCGCATCGGACCTCGGTTGCGGAGATGGCGGCCTACTGTCCTTGATCCAGCCACACGTGACAGCGTGGGGATACGACTTCTGTCCGGCCAACTCGGCCGGCTGGTCAGAGCGTGGTGTCAACGCCGAGTTCCTCGACGTGTTCGGAGCTGACCGGGATCGAGTCAATCTGGGGGACGTCACCTGCGTCACCGAGGTTCTCGAGCACCTAGCAGATCCGCACGGTGCGGTGCGGTGGATCGGCACGTGCAGCAGGTACATCGTTGCGAGTTCGCCCTGGAACGAGACCTCATCGGCTCACGATGAGTGCCACGCGTGGGCTTTCGACCCGGACGGCTACTGCGAGTTGATCGAGCAGGGTGGCTTCGAAGTCCTGCGCTACGAGCAGGTTGGCCGTTTCCAGTTGATCCTGGGAGGTGTCCGTGTCTGACCGTATCCGCCTCCGGCCGGCACATGACCCGGACACTCTCACTCGGATCTACGCCGAGCCGCATGTCCACACCAAGTGGCTGGACCACAAGGTGAGGGTCGCGGTGACCGCGCAATTCGCGCACGTCCTGTCGGGACATTCCGAGACCGCGGCCGACCTGTCCTGTGGTGACGGGGTGATTCTCAACGCTCTCGACGTCGACACCCGCTACTTTGGCGACTTCGCTCCTGGATATCCGCTCACAGGCCCGATCGACGACACAATCGCCCGGATTCCCATGGTGGATCTGTTCGTGTGCTGCGAGACGATCGAGCACCTCGACGACCCGGACCTGACGTTGAAGCTTATCCGAGCCAAGGCAAAGACCTTGGTCCTGTCCACACCCGTCGACGCATTCGACGACCGCAACCTAGAGCACTACTGGGCGTTCTCCCGCCGGGGCGTCGAGGACATGCTGACCACCGCCGGCTTCACGGTGGTGGCTTACGCAGCGCTCGACTTGCGTCCCTGTGGGGGCGAGTACCAGTTCGGCGTTTGGTACTGCCGATGAGCAAGTACGGCGACGCCATCATGCGGCGTCACGATGACGGAACGGTCACGGTCGAGAGAGCCGACCCGGTGATCGGGGTGTCCAAGGAGTTGCTCGACGAAGCGGAGTCCTGGGTGTTCCCCAATGGGGACCAGGAGACGATCCAACTGGACACGGCTGGTGAGTACCTCTACCGCCGAACGGGATCGGTCATGGAGACCTGGGGCGGTGGCGAGCCCTACCAAGTCGTTATCTATGAGCGGATCGAGCCGTGAGGGCGCTGGTCACGGGATCGGCGGGCTTCGTTGGGCGTCATATGCTCTCCGAACTCCGTGATCGCGGCTGGGACGTGGACCATGTGGATCTCGCCCACGGCCGTGACGTTCGCGAGGTCTTCCGGTACGAGACGGCCCGCTACGACCTAGTTGTCCATTGCGCCTTCCATGTGGGCGGTCGGGCTGCGATCGACGGCGAGCCGCGCATGCTGGCCCGCAACCTTGAGCTCGACGCCGCGATGTTCGACTGGGCTGCCCGAACTGGACAGGGACGGGTGCTGTACTTCTCGTCCAGCGCCGCATACCCGACAGATCTTCAGGACGACTTCGCCACCGCCCGCCCACTCCGCGAGGACGACATCCGGCTTGACCGGCTGAACATTGGCCGTCCGGACGCCCGCTACGGCTGGGCGAAGCTGACCGGCGAGCAGCTTGCCCGCGCAGCTCGTGAGTCTGGACTACAGGTCACCGTCGTCCGCCCGTTCTCCGGATACGGCGAGGACCAGGACGACACATATCCGTTCCGGGCCATTGTGGAGCGTGCCCGTCGGCGGGAGGACCCGTTCGTGATCTGGGGCCCGGGAACGCAGGTGCGCGATTGGATCCACATCGAGGATGTAGTAGCTGGTGCGCTCGCGGTTGTCGAGTCGGGAACCGAGGAGCCGGTCAACCTCTGTACTGGCGTCGGGACGTCGATGCTGGAGTTGGCGGGGATGTGCTGTGAGGCGGTCGGCTATCACCCGCAGTTCACGCCGCTGGTGGACAAGCCGACCGGCGTGGCCTATCGGGTGGGTGACCCAGCGAGGTTCCACCAGTACTGGACGCCGAAGGTGTCGCTCGACGAAGGCGTTGCACGGGCTCTGCGGTGAACATCACCGTGATCACCCCCACCGTTTGGGGACGCGAGGCGCTGCTTGAGGAGTGCCTCGCATCGGTGGCCAGCCTGGGCCTGCCGCATCTGGTCCAACTGGACCGGGCTGGCGAGGGTCCGGTGGTAGTGCGGAACAGCCTGATCGGGCAAGTCGACACGGAGTGGACGCTGTTCCTCGATGATGACGACCTGCTGTTCCCGAACTACCTCAAAGCCGTAGCCCCGCTGCTCCCCGATGCCGATGTCGTGTACACCGCATGGCAGCTATCCGGAGCGATCGACCCGGTCCCACTCCCGACGTTCGACGCGGACCTGCTGCGACAGAGGAACTTCATCCCGGTCACCGCGTGTGTGCGGACCTCCGCCCTGCGCGCGGTTGGCGGATTCCCGGACGTGGAATTGGAAGACCACGCACTCTGGCTGTCCCTCTTGGACGCCGGATACCGCTTCCGCTACACGCCGGTGATCGCCTGGCACTACCGACGCTTCCCGGGATCCCGCACCGAGAGGGGGGCCGCCTGATGGCGCTCGGCGACCTGTACATCGATGTGGGCGACCTGAAGGACCGGCTCGATATCGACGACGACGAGGACGCGGTCAGGCTCGCTGGGGCAGTGGACGCGGCGAGTCGGGGGATCGAGAAGTTCTGCGGCCGGCAGTTCAACGACGCTGGGTCGGCAACGGCCCGGGTCTTCCAAGTGACGAGCGATTGCCTAGCCTACGTGGACGACTTCAGCACAACCACTGGCTTGGTCATCCAGACCGACGACGACGATAACGGCACGTTCGAGCGGACCTGGACCACCGCCGACTACGAACTGGCGCCACTGAACGGTGTTGTCGGCGGCGAGACAGGGTGGCCGTACTGGAAGATCCGCCACGTCGGGTGGAACCGGGGATTCCCGCAACTACGACGTGCCGGCCTGCAGGTGACCGCCCGGTGGGGCTGGACCGCCGTTCCGGCGGCGGTCACCGAGGCGTGCCGGATCGCAGCAGAGGAAATCTTCAAGCTGCGCGACACGCCATTCGGAATCGGCGGCTACGGCGACTTCGGCATCGTGCGAGTGCGGGACAACCCGTTCACTTCCCGGATGCTCATGCCCTACCGGCGCAACGCCGTGCTGGTGGCGTGACATGGCGACCATCCGCCAGATCACCGACGGCATCCGGACGCGGCTGCAGACTATCGAAAACCTGCGGGTTCCCAAGCGTGTCCCTGACACCATCGATCCGGATGCTGCGGTTGTCAGGTACGCGGGGACCGTCTTCGACTCGACGATGTCTCGTGGGTCGGATGACCAGAACTACATCGTCCAGGTCTTCACCTCGAAGGCTTCCGATCGCGGGCAGGACGCACTCTACGAGTACTGCGACGGTTCCGGCGACCGCTCCATCAAGGCCGTGATGGAAGAGGACCCGTTCCTTGGTGATCTGGTCATGCACGCGGATGTCACCGAAGTCCGGGAACCGGGAACGGCCTCCCCGGGCGACGTCGAGATGTACTCGGTGGAGATCGTCATCACCGTGAAGGTTGCTCCGTGAGGTTCCTCATCGCACACCCGGGCCCGAACTTCTCCGTGCACGACTGCTACATCGGATGGGTGGAGGCACTCCGCGAGCTGGGCCAGCAGGTGGCCGAGTTTAACCTGTCGGACCGGCTGACCTTCTATGACGCCGCGATGATCGAAACGCAGGATCAGGGCGTACAGAAGGCGTTCCCGCCGGAGAAGGCGATTGAGCTCGCGGTCAACGGCCTGTATGCCGCACTATACAAGGTGCGGCCCGAGGTGCTGCTCGCGGTGTCAGCGTTCTTCTACCCGGTCGAACTTTTGGACCTGGCTCGGTCGTATGGCACGAAGGTTGTCCTGCTGCACACCGAAAGCCCCTACGAGGATGGTCGGCAGCTAGCCGTCGCGGCGCACGCAGATCTGAACCTGATTAACGATCCCACGAACCTCGAGGCCTTCCGCCGTGTCGCCCCGGCCGCCTACACACCGCACAGCTACCGGCCCGCCATCCACCACACTGGCCAGTCGAACCCAAAACTCGAGGCGCAGTTCGCGTTCGTCGGCACCGGCTACGCCTCCAGGATCGCCTTCCTCGAGGCGATGGACCTCGACGGACTAGACGTGCTGCTGGCCGGCTACTGGCAGCAACTCAACGACAATTCGCCACTCCGGGAGTTCGTCGCCCACGACCCGGCGGAGTGCTTGGATAACGACCAGACGGCCGAGGTGTACCGGTCCGCTCAGATCGGGATGAACCTGTACCGCCGCGAGGCGGAGGCAGCACATCTAGCGGCCGGTGTCGCCTGTGGACCGCGTGAGATCGAAATGGCCGCATGCGGGATGTTCTTCCTCCGCGACCCCCGCCCTGAGGGCGACAACTTGCTCTCCATGCTGCCCACGTTCACCGACCCGGGGGACGCGAGCGAGCAGCTCCGGTACTGGCTCGGTCAACCTGACAAGCGCCGCGAGTTGGCGCACCAAGCCCGCGAAGCCGTGGCGGAGCGGACCTTCACCAACCGAGCGGCCGAACTCCTCGCCCTGCTCGACAAGTAGCGACATCCCAAGGAGTGATGAGACGTGAGGATCGCTGGACGTCGCGGCCGGGTGTACATCGGCATCGCGAGCGACACCGCAACCGCCGAACCGTTGCCGTTCGTGGCCTCGTATTCGATGGCGGCGGAGTCGGAGAAGATCGACGTCACCGCGATGGGTGACACCACGAAGGTGTACGTCGCCGGCCTGCCGGACGCGACGGGTGACTTCAGTGGCTTCTACGACGACGCCACGAACCAGACCTACACCGCGGCGATCGACGGCCTGCCGCGCAAGTTCTACCTGTACCCGTCCACGCTGACGACCACCCAGTACTTCTTCGGCACCGTGCTGGTGGACTTCAACATCAACTCCGAGGTGTCCGGCGCCGTGGAGATGTCGGCGAGTTGGGCGGCGTCCACGCCGATCCAGAAGGTCGGCTAGTTGATCCTGATCAAGGTCCGCAACACCCGGCAGTTCACCGAACTCGCCAGACGGTTGCAGACCGCCGACCGGGAACTCCGCTCGGAACTGTACCGGGGCATCAACCGGGCCACCAAACCGCTGAAGGAGAACGTGCGGAAGTCGGCACGGGACCGGCTTCCGCGCAGCGGTGGTCTGGGCCGGCGCGTGGCGGCCAGCAAGATCGTGACCAAGCGGCGGATGAGCGGGAAGAACGCCGGTGTGCGGATCGTCGGCACGTCCGGCTACGACATCGGCTCAATCAACCGTGGCCGTGTTCGGCATTTGACGTACGGGCATCTGCCGTGGTCGGACCAAGCTGTCAAGCCGGGGTTCTGGACGGATCCGCTGATGGCCGGGAGGCCGGAGGTGCGGCGGGAAATCCAGATGGTGATGGATGGCATGAAGAAGAAGCTCAAGTGAGTGAGGTCAAGCAGTGGCCGTACCCCGTTTCAAGGTGACCTACAAGGACGGCAAGGAACTCGAGGTCCGGGTTTCCCCCAAGGCTCAGGTCATGTTCGAGCGCCATTTCAAGCAGACGATGAGCTCGTTCGGCAAAGACCCCGGCGCGGAGCATCTCTGCTACCTCACGTGGGCCGGACTGCACTGCGCTGGCATGGAAGGCGAGGACTACGAGACGTTCCTGGACAAGCTCGCCGATGTTGACCCGGTGGATGCGTCCGGGGAGGAAGCGGACCCTACCCAGACGGCTCCTGGACCAGAACCCTCGTCCAGCTGAGCATTGAGATCAAGGTCCCGTTCGACGATGTCCTGAACCTGGACGAGGACATCCTGCTCACCTACGCGGATGTCCTGCAGGAACGCAACGAGCAACAGCGGCGGATGAGCCGAAGGCGTCGGTGAGGGGGTTCCGTTGACCACCCTCAGCTTCGACATTTTCGCGCGGAATCACTCATCGAAGGAATTCGACCGGCTCTCGCGGGATCTGAAGAAGAGCGGCAAGGACTTCGACACCTTCGGCGACCGCGCAGCCTCGTCGTTCCTAAAGACCGCCAACTCCCTCTCGAACATCCCCACCGCTGCCGCCGCACTGCAGGGCGTCGGTTCCATAGTCGGTGGGTTGTCAGGCGTCCTCGGGTTGCTGCCGGCGGCGGCAGCTGCAGCTGCTGCCGGGTTCGCCACCTTGGCTGTCGGCGCGTCGGGTTTCGTTGATGGGCTGAAGGAACTTGCCGATACCTCGAAGATCCAGAAGGCCGCCGGCGGCGCGGCGGACGCGTCCGTTCAGGCCGCCCGGCGGATCGAGGATGCGCAGGCGTCCTTAGCTCGGGCCCACCGGTCCACACGCGACGCCGAGGAGGCGCTGACCCGGGCACAGCAGAACGCCCGGGAAGCGCAGGCAGCGTTAACGCGCGCCCGAGAGAGCGCCACCGAGCAGCTGGACGACCTTAGGCGCGCGGTGAGCGGCGCCGCACTGGATGAGGAAGCGGCCGTCCTGGCCGTGGAACGAGCACAGCAGCGACTCGCGGAGGCTCGTTCCGAGGGTGCGTCCGGTCTGGACTTGCGCGAGGCCGAGCTCGGGATCCGCCAGGCCCAGCAGGCGTTGGAGGACACCCGCGACCGCTACGGGGATCTGCGCCGAGAGTCGGAACAAGCTAATAAGGCCGGTGTTGAGGGCAGCGACGAGGTTGTCGCCGCACAGCAGCAGGTCGCCGACTCCGCCCGAGGAGTACGGGACGCCCAAGAGGGTGTTGCTGACGCCGCCCAGAATGTTCGGGACGCGCAGAAGGAAGTCGCGCGGGCATTGGAGGACGCCGCGAGCGGCGCTGGCAAGGCGGCGGCGGCGATCGGCGGCACGACCGAGGCGTTCGACAAGCTGTCCAAGAACGCTCAGGGCACCGTCCGCGCGGTCCTCGGGCTGGGTGCCGCGTGGACCGGGTTGCGGCACTCGGTGCAGGACGCCCTGTTCGCCGGGGTCGCCGACCAGGTTAAGGTCCTGGGCGGCACCTACATCCCGGTGTTGAAGCAGGGCATGACAGGTATCGCCCAGGAATTCAACACAGGTGCACACTCGGTGGCGGGTTTCCTCGCCGAGGGCGAGCAGGTCTCCACGATCACCTCCATTTTTGGTGGCACCAAGAGCATCGTCGGCAACCTCACCGAGACCTTCAAGCCGCTGCTGTCCATCCTGCTGGACGTGATCGCGGTCGGCATGGAAATGCTGCCTGGCATGACCGGTAACTTCGGTAAGGCCGCAGAGGGGGCGGCGGCGTTTGTCCGCAATGCACGGGAAACCGGGCAGTTGCGGGAGTGGATCCAGACGGGGTTGGACACGCTCAAGAAGCTGGGTACCTTGTTCTCTAACATCGGGCAGATTATCGGCGCGGTGTTCACCGGTCTTAATGCCGGCGGCAAGAACATGCTGGACACGTTGATCTCGGTCACAGGCAAGATCCGGGATTTCTTGCAGTCTTTTCAGGGGCAGCAGGCACTGAAGGCGCTCGGCCAGGCGCTGGCAGCGGTGTCAGCGGTGGTTACTCAGGTACTGCTAACCGCACTGAAGGAACTGGCGCCTATCGTTGTAGAGCTGGCGCCCGGGTTCGCTGAATTCGCCCGGCAGGTCGGCGGGGTTCTCGTCGCGGCCCTGCATGTAGTCGGGCCACTCCTGGTGGCCTTGGCGGGGTTCCTATCTGACAACATCGGTTGGCTCGGTCCGCTCGCGCTTGCCTTGTACGGCGCGGTGAAAGCCTTCCAGGTCGTCGGCATCGCCATGAAGGCCTTGTCGCTCCTGGCGGCCACCAACCCTTGGCTCCTGCTGATCGCGGCGACGGTCGCGCTCGTTACGCTGGTCATTACCCACTGGGATCGGATCAAGTCCTTCATCGGTGACCGGATTCGGGACGTGATCGGATTCGTCGACATGCTGGGCGAACTGCCCTACAAGGTAGGCATCTGGTTCGCAGGCGTCCTGCGCGCCGCGACCGACAAGCTCGGTGAACTGGTGCGTTGGGTCGGTTCGCTGCCAGGCCGGATACTCGGCGCCTTAGGCAATGTCGGGAGTCTCCTAGTGAACGCCGGACAGGACCTAGTCCTGGGGCTCCTGCGAGGGATCGGGAACTTCGCACACAAGATCTACGAAAAGATCAAGCAACTCGCTCAAGATGCATGGAACGCCGTCGTCGATTTCTTCGACATCTTCTCCCCGTCAAAGAAGATGCAGTGGGCTGGAGAAATGCTCGGTGCCGGGTTCATCAAGGGCATTGGCGCGATGGAGCGGCCAGTCACCCAGGCTGCCGACCGGCTCGCAGCGTCGGCCGCGTTTGACCCGTTCAGTTTCCACGCACCAACCGGATTCCAGCCACCGACATTCGCCTCGCCACCGCCGGTCCTTGGCTCACTGGCACCGGCGTCAGTTCAGCAGCCCACGCAGTGGACTCTCGTCACCCGCCCCGGGGCAACGGACGCTGTGGCCGACATGCTCAACCTGCTGATCTCCAACGGCCAAGTCGAGCTGGTCCCGGTGGACTGATGGCGCTGGACTTCCCTCGCGACATCTACGCGGAGATGTGGCTCGGTGCTTGGGTCGACGTCCGCAGCTACCTGCAGCAGACCCCGATCACGCTGTCCCCTGGGCGCAGCGGCACGCAGTCCAAGGTGTCCCCAGTGCGCTTGGCGATCAAGTTCAACGACCCGGACGGCGACCTGGACCCGAATAATCCGGATAGTCCCTACTACGGCTTGTTCCGTCGCAACGTGCCGTTCCGGATGGGACTGGAGGCATCCCGGGACGCGTTCAGCCGCACGGTGTCCGACGGTTGGGGGACCGCGGATTCGGGTGAGACGTGGACCATCGGGTCAGCCACCGCTGATTATGACGTGGGCAGCGGGATCGGGACCCAGTTCGTTGCCTCAGGCGACGCGTCGCGCCTGAGCCGCATGGTGGGGCTGTCCAAGCTCGGCGACGCCGAGGTGATCGTCGATATCAACGTGGCCACTCCGGCGACCAACGACAGCCTTGTCGGTATCGTGATGCGGGGCCGGGATTCTGATCTGGACCACCTGCACACCTTTATCAAGGTGACCAGCGCGGGCGTGGTTAGCATGGCGGTTGCGGATTTCGACCCGGGCAGTTCGATCGCCGGTCCGCTGACCATCAGCCCGGGTGTGACCAATGCGGAGTGGATCCGCCTGCATGCCATGGTGTCCGGGCAGTGGGTCTACGCCAAGGCCTACAACGTTGGCGACCCTGAGCCGTTCGACTGGATGATTGACGGGCAGGCTTTCGGGGGCAGCGGCGAGCTGCCACGCCAGGGGTGGCCGGGCCTGAGGTTCATCACCGACAACGCGGCCAACCTCACCGCCGGCTACGACAACTGGAAGGTCCGCATCCCGCGGTTCACCGGCGAGATTGACACGCTGGTGCCACGGTGGAACGAGTCCCACAAGGTCCGGTGGGTCGAGGCGGAGGCCGGTGGCCCGCTCGGGCGTATCCAGTCAGCGAAGTCGCCGGTCCTGTCCACCTACCGCCGCGCGATCCTGCTCGACGCCGAGTCGAGCGGGCTCGCTGCCTACTGGCCGCTTGAGGATGGCGAGGATGCGGCCGGGATTGCCGCCGGCATCGCCAACGTCGTACCAGGACAGTTCGCGGTGGGCAGGCCCAAACTGGCCACCAACGACGACTTCGCCAGCTCGGCTCCCTTGCCGGAGATGAACAAGTCCAGCTACTGGATGCAGCCCTCGGCGTACGCGCCGCACAGTCCGCTGTCGGTGGTGTACCTCGTCACGATGCCCGCCACTCCGGATGCGGCCAACGGCAGCATCCTGCTGCGCGTGTACTTGACCGGGTCGATCTTCCTGGTCGACTTCGTCTACGGCACCCCGAATGGCACGTTCGGGATCAAGGTCTACAACCAGGCCGGCACGCTGATCCTGGACGACAGTGGACACGCGGTCGGTGAGGGCATGGACGGCCACCCGAAGCAGATCATCCTGAACCTGACGCAGGATGGTGCCGACGTCGACTGGCAGTGGTGGGCCGTAGACCCGCCGACCGAGCTCGACGCCGGTACCGCCAACGGCAACGCGGGAACCCTGACGAGCCATACCTTCGGGGCCGTCTACGCGATCCTGACAGGGATCAACGGGACATTCACCAACACGGCCCTCGGGCATGTCTCGGTGCACAGCACCACAGTCGGCGCGTTCGACTACGTCAATCCTCTCGCGGCCTACCCCGGCGAGCGGGCGATGGACCGCTTCAACCGCCTGTGCGAGCAAGACGGCATCCGGCACCGCGTATTCGGCCTGCCGGAGGACACCCCGAAGATGGGTCCGCAGCGCATGGGGACCCTCAGTGCTCACCTAGAGAAGTGCTCGATCATCGACGGGGGACCGGTCTACGAGGATCGCTGCGACAACGCGCTGGTGTTCCGTGGGTACTCCACCACGGAGAACCAGGACGCCACCCTGACACTGGACTATTCCGCCCGCCAGGTGGCTGGCCCACTGTTGCCCAGCACAGACCTGCGGGACCGGGTCAACGTCGTCACCGTCAAACGCGAGGGCGGCGGGCAGGTCACTCTCCAGCAGACCAGCGGACCGCTCAACATCAACGAACCCTGGGTCGACCCGGACGGCATCGGGCCCCGCGAGCGGGAAATCCCCGTCAACGCGCACACCGACGACCAGATCCACCACATCGCCTCCCAGGCGTTGCACGACGGCACCAACTCGGACGAGCGGTTCCCCAAGGTCCGGATCAACATGGCCGCCAGCCAAGTGGACGCCAACCTGGACGTTGAACTGTCCACATTGGCCGCCTACATCGACGACCGGATCGTCATCGAGAACATGCAGGCCGCGCGCCGCTACGAGGACGTCACCCAGCTCGCTGTCGGGTACACCGAGACCTTCGACACCCGACGCCTGCACGACATCACCTTCAACACGATCCCCGAGGACTACCGGCATGTGCCGGTGCTCGACCCCGTCGGCGCGGAAGAGGGAACAGCCCGCGCGGGCAGCGACGCTGCCGAGCTGTACGAAGCTCTCACCACTACCCAGACCACCGCCAAGCACATCGTCACCGACGGCACACCCTGGACGATCGACAGCGCGGACTTCCCCTTCCCGCTGATGATCGCCGGGGAGCGGGTCACCGCTACCGCCAACGTCAACACCGCAGCCCCGAGCTTCGTGGGCGTCGGGACCGCCGCGCACGCCAACAACGCCAGCGTGACCCCAGGCCTGCCTGCCGGTCAGATCGCCGGCGACACGCTGATCATGTTCACCAACATCCGGGACTTCGGGGCAACGGCCAGCGCCACTGGCTGGACACCGCTGCTGTCGCTGCTGAACAACCAGTTCTTCTACAAGATCAGCGTCGGCGCTGGCGAGGTAGCACCGACGGTGAACTTCACCGGCGGCCCGGCGAATGCGTCGACCAGCGCGCAGATCGCCGCGTTCCGCAACCTCGACCCAACCTTGGTGACGCACACCAACGCGTTCGGATCGAGTCAGAACGTCGTTACCGACGGCTTCGTGATGCCCCGCGGCAACGCCGTCATCATCTGGGCAATGTGGCGGCAGGACGACCACACCAGCGTCGCTACCCTCACCGGACTGCCGGGTATCGCGGAGATCGGGGATACCAGCACCACCCTCGGCGACGACCAGGGAATGGCCTGGGATTACCTGATCCAACTCGACGCCATCCAAATCCCCGGCATGGAATTCGTGGTCACCGGTGGCGCGTCGGCGTTCAACCGCGGCATCGCCTTGATGCTGGCCAACCCGCAGGAGTTCACCTTCACCCGCTCGGTCAACGGCGTTGTCAAGGCGCACACGGCCGGCACCCAGATCCGCTTGGCTGACCGAACCTACCTAGGCCGAGGGGAGGACGGTTTCTGATGCCGGAATTCTCCGCTGGGCAAGAACTGACCGGCACCAACATGAGCCAAAAGGGCATCGGGATGCGCGGCAACCGCATCTCCACCTCATCCGGCTCGACGTCGACCGAGGTGGCGGTGCTGCGCATCGACGACAAGTCGGTCAAGGCCGGACGGTCCTATCGGGTCTCAGCCACAGGTGTGCACATGCAGAGCACCGTAGCCGCGGACGCCATCAAAGTGCGGCTGCGTTACACCACCGACGGAACCACCCCCACCACCGGCAGCACCGAACTGCCCGGCTCCGGGGCCTATGACCGGATCCACACCGCCAACAGCGCGCAGACCCACGTCATCGAGACCCGGTACGACCCAGCCTCCGACCAGACGCTCTCGGTGGTCATCACGATCACCCGCCTCGCCGGCACCGGCAGTTGCACCTTGTTCGGCAGCGCCACGGACTCCCTGTCGGTGGAGATCGTGGACGAAGGCGTCGCCGTCTCCGACACCGGCACCGACCTGTAAAGGGAGTCGCATGATCGCCGTGTACCTGTGGCTGGACAGCAACCAACTCTGGCAGGCCATCGTCCAGGAGGACCCGGAGGTCAACGCCACCGGTGGGTCCGTAGACGAGTGCAAGAACTACATCGTCGAGTCCTGGAACCGCCAGAACCCGGACGACCAGCGCGTGCTCGCCGACTTCGAGTTCGTGCAAGGGCCGCCGGCATAGCTCGACTTCAGTCGCAACGGTGGGGAGACCGGAACGATGGCGGTAGTGATCAGAATTGGTCGGTATCCTCATGCCGCCCCGTTATGCAACCGTCCATTAGGGAACCTAACGGGGGTGCGTGTGATCCCATGGAACGTCCTCGCTCAGGGTGGCGCGGTCGTGATACTCGCCGGCGTCGTCTGGATGATTGTCAGCGGACGTCTGGTCCCGCGCAGCGCACTGACTGACGCTCACACCGAACGTGACCGGTGGGCGGAAGCGGCCCGGGAGGCGATGCAGCAGAACAACGCGCTGCTGACCGGCGCCCGGGTGACCCACGACGTGCTGAAGGCACTGCCGGATGTGGCGACGGGCGAGCGGCAATGAGGTGGCCGTGGCAGCGCCCCAAGGCAGATGTGGCTGAGGCGCAAGAGCACATCGACAAGCTGAAGCGGCAGCAGCCGGAAGTGACCCGCCTGTCCCGGGAGCTGCAAGCGGCAAGGAAGCAGAACCATTTCTCGGAGATGATCGTGGCTGCTTTGCGTGGTGCGCCGTGACCAACCTGATCGCCGTGCTCTTGCTTGGCGCGGGGGTGCTCGGTGCGGTCGTGTTCGTTGGCCTGTACTCGTGGCGGGCGCCGTGGTGGCGGACCGAGGTCGGCTGGTGGCTGGTCACCTTCCCGTCCTCGCTGGGGCTGCTGCTGGCCAACGGCTTGGTGTTCCGTATCGCCGGTGACTATGCCGGCAGGCAAACCGTCAATCTCGTGCTGTTCGCGGTCGTCGTCGCGTCCGTGTGGTGGTGCGTCGCGCTGCTGCATCGCGCCACTCGGCGCACCCGATCCCGACGCTCCCTAGTTGGACGGCGATCGACGAAGAAAGAGCCCAATGGCTGAGCTTGTGCGCGGCATCGACGTCTCCGAATACCAAGGCGTGATCGCTTTTGCGGATCTGCCGGACTCGGTGAAGTTTGTCATCGTCCGGTTGCGGGAGTGGCGCACCGCCCGCGGGGGTGACCGGTACGACCAGTATGTCGAGGCGAACCTGGCCAACGCAGGGGTTCGGGGGATCGCGCTGGGGACGTATGTGCGGGTGGATCCGGTGCGGGTGCAGCCGGAGATTGAGGCGTTGCTGTTCGTGGCGTTGAACCAGCGGTTCGGTGGGTTCGACGGCGGGATGGTCATACCGGCGGTGGATATCGAGTCGGTCGACGGCAGCCTGGCGTGGACCACCGACCCTCCCTCGTGGACGCGGCGGTTCTTTCGGGAGTTCTGGACGCTGATGCCCGGACAGCGGATCCGTCTGTACACCAACGGTGTTGGCCTGGAAGCCATCGGTGGCGTGCGGGATCTGAACCCGGAGTTGGTGACGGTGTGGGCGGCGCACTTCTCGGGTGCGTTCTCCAATCCGAAGAACCCCACCGGTGACCCGGCATTGGCGGAGGAGTGGGCTGGCAAGACCCCGTTCCACCTTGAGGGTCGAACGACGATGCACCAGTACTTCAACAAGGGCCGAGTACCAGGGATCGCAGGAGACGCGTTGCTGGACTGTCTGATGCCTGGGGTCGAGTTGGCCGACCTGATGCAGTGAGGAGTCAGCCATGGCGCTGATGCCGGGGATCATCCATGACCTAGTACCCACCACCAAGAACATGGTCGCCGTGGACGGTGTAGTCGTCCACACCATCGTCGGCCTCTGGTCAGGAGGGAAGGCCGCGCACGCCACCAACGACTACCTGGGAACCCTGCGGCAGCACCGCGACACCGACCGCCAGTCCGCAGCCAACCTGGACGGCAACCCGCGGTGGCTGGCGATCGAGAACGAGGACCGGGGCACTGCCTACGGGAACTGGAACGTCAACGACGGCCACGCCGTACCCGGCTTCACCGACGCTCAGTGCGAAGGGAACGCGCGGTGGTTGGCGTGGGTGCACCACCAGCACGGTGTGCCGCTCGAACTCGTACCCGACACCAAACCCGGCCGGCGCGGCATCGCCTATCACCGGCAGGGCATCGACGGCAACTACGCCGGATACGCCTACGGGGGCCGGGTTTCCGGCGGGGTCCGGTTCTCCAGCGCCACGGGCAAGGTTTGTCCTGGCGATCGCCGTATCTACCAGCTCATCAACATCATCATCCCCCGGGCGCGGGTGCTCGCCGGGTTGGAGGAGGACGACATGAACGTGTGGGACCTGGTCAACTTCCGGCCCGTGCGCGGCCAGAACCTATGGGATCAGGGCGAGCAGATCCAGCGCAACCAGTCTGCGGACGAGGCCCGGGACAAAGCCCTCGCCCAGGCCGTTGGTGCCCTGACCCAGAACAAGGACATCACCCCGGAGGAGTTCGCGCGCGTGGTGAACTCCTCGATCGCCGAGCACATGCCCTCCGCGCAGGCAGTCGCTGACCTACTCAAGCCGGACCTCATCTCCGAGGTGCTGCCGCACATCCGCGCGGTCATCTCCGAGGTGTTCGGCGAGGACAACGAGGAACTGGCGCTCCAGTTCGTTCAGGCTCTCGGGCGCGCGGCAGCTGCTGCGATCCCCGCTCCCCGGCCGATGGCCGACCAGTCTCAAGGAGGCAACTGATGGTTCCGACCGCCCAACTTCTGTCCATGGCGATCGGTGTGCTCATCCCGATCCTGAATGGACTGCTCACCGCTACGGCGCCAGCCAGGCGCGGGTGTACCTGCAGCTCGTGCTCAACGCGGTGAACGGCTTCCTGGTGGAGTGGCTCAACGCGGTGACCACCGCCAGCGACTTCAACCTGACCCAGGCCCTGGTGGGCACCCTACTGTCGCTGATCACCGCGCTGTCCGTCGAGGCGAAGATCTGGTCGCCGCTGGGTGTGTCCGAGGCCGCCAAGCGCAGCCTGGTGGGCTCCGCGAGATCCCGGTGAGACCGCGGGTTGCGGCAGCCGCCCTGGGTGGGGCGGCTTTCTTATGCGCCCTGACCCTGGCCGGCGCGGCGGTGATGACCCCGATTTCTGCGGATGGTCCCGCAGTGGTGGATTACGGGCAGGTGTCGTGCACTCTGGACACTGGTGGTCGGTGCACGGTGGGCCACAAGCTCGGTGTGGTTCCCGCTGCGGTGGTGGTGAGTGCGAACACCCCGGCGGGGTGGAACGGGTTCATGCTCAACACGGTCCGGGACTCCTTCACCGCGACCACGTTCCAGGTGCGGGCGATGTCCACCGCCTCGCAGCCGAAGAACGGTGGGACGATCTGGTTCTCCTACATCGCCTACCCGCCACAGGCCGCGCCACCCACCACGACGGTGCCGCCCACGACCACTGCCCCGCCGATCACCACAAACACGTCCGTGCCCCCGACGACCACCACGCCGCCGGCGCCGCCCTCGGGATTCCCGACCGCGGCGACCACGGGTGTGCCGGCAGGGACGGTGTTCGCTTGGACTCTGGGCTACTACGAGGCCCGCACCGCGGGTGAGGTGCTGGACGGAGTTCACTCGACGAGCGCGATTCTGGTCACCGCCCCGAACGTGGTCATCAAGAACAGCCAGATCGACGACACCGTCGTCGTTCAAGGCAACGGGTCTCTGACCATCACCGACTCGGTGATCGGCCCCCCGAACTGCGGTGCCCACACCTGGTACGCAGCAGGGTTGGGCTTCGGTCACTACACGGCGCTGCGGGTGCACATCCGTGGCCATGAGGACGGGTTCAACGCCGGCGCCCCGGACATCGAGATCCGGGACTCCTACGTGGACATCTGCACCGCCGGCAGCGACGGTCCGCACGCCGACGGGATCCAGGACTACCCCCGGGCGGATGGCCTGATCTTCGACCACAACACCGTCGACCTTCGCGGTGAGGCCGGGATGAACGCGGCGGTGTTCGTCAACGCCGGCGACCAAGGCCAACCCGTGTCCAACGACGTGACGATCTCCAACAACCTGCTCATGGGCGGCGGGTACGTGCTGCGGATCTGGCCCGGCACCGGCACTTGGAATGTGGTCGGCAACCGGGTGGTCAATGGCACGTGGGCGTACAGCGCCTACACCGCCAGCGGTCGGTGCTCCCTTGTGGACCGCTGGGAGGACAACGACGTGGTGTCCATCGATGGCGGGTATGGCGTGACGGCAACGGTTCAGGACAACGTCTCCTGTTAGGGAGGTCGCGGTGGCCGAGGGCGACATCGTCATTAAGCAGGGTACCGATCCGATCATCGAGATCAAGAACGTGAAGGACGCCAACAACGTCCTGATCACCAACTGGACCGGATACTCCATCAAGGGCCACATCCGGGAGCGGCCCGAGTCGCCCACTGTGCTGCATGAGTGGACGAGCCAGGGAGCATCTCCTAACGTCACGTTCTCCGGATCGAATGTGGTGCTGGATCTGCCGAATGCGGTGTCGAGCGCCTGGACGTGGACCCATGCCCGCTACGACGTGGAACTCACCGACCCGCAAGGGAAGAAGGCGCGCATCGCCCCACCGGAAAACTCCGGTGGCCACGTCATCGTCGACCGCGAAACCACCAGATAGGGGAACCCATGCCGTTCAACGACACCGCCAAGAACGCCGCACTGGACGCGTTGGACGAGTCCGCGTCGCAGATCACCCACGTCGGGGTGCACACGCTCACAGACCCGGGCACGGGCACGAACGCCAACTCCGGCGAGGCCACCGGCGGGTCGCCGGCCTATGCGCGGGTGGCCGTGACATGGGGCGCGGCGGCCAGCGGACAGAAGTCCAACACGGGTGCGCTGACGATCGATGTGCCGGCGGGGACCTATGGGTACTTCACGTTCTTCAATGCCTCCACGGGCAACACCAACAACTACCGGGGTTACGTCCCGTTCGGCGGTGCGTCGGCGCTGAAAGGGTTCTTCAGCGTGGACACCACGCTGGCCAACGACCAGCTGTTCTCGGTGGGCCACGGGATGTCTGACGGCGACAGGGTCATGTTGTTCAACGTGTTCTCCGAGACTCTGCCGACCGGGGTTTCGGAGGGGACGGTCTACTTCGTGGTGAGCTCGGCGACGAACACGTTCAAGGTGTCGACCACGTCTGGTGGCGCGGCGGTGGATATCACCGCGGTCGGCGGTGGTGAGGGCTACTGGCAGCGAGTGGTTCCCGAGGTGTTTGCCGCGCAGGGGCAGATCACCGTTGCCATTGGCGGTCTGGTTCTCGACGCCACCGCGATGTGAAGGGGATGACCCGATGAGTCTGCAGTCCTGGGAAGAGTGCCTGATCTCCGCTCAGGTGGATGGCACAGCCCTGGCCAGTTCCACCACCGCCACTTCTTTGCTGCCAGCGGCGGCGAAGTTCACGTTGCCGGCCAACTACTTCAGTATCGGCCGCGTCCTGAAGGTCACCGCAGTGGGCCGGATCTCCACCACGACCGGCCCGCCGACGTTCACCTTCGATGTGCGGCTCGGGTCCGTGGTGGTGTTCAATGCTGGCGCGGTGACCACGGTGGCCTCGGTGACGAACAAGACGTGGTTACTTGAGGTGCTGTTGACCTGTCGTGCGATCGGCGCGTCGACGAGCGCGAACCTGATGGGCTCGGGGCGCCTCACATCGTCGGCTGTTGTGGGCTCGACCGGTGGCGCGGCCAACTCGGCGATGCTGCCAGACTCCGCCCCCGCAGTGGGCACTGGGTTTGACTCCACTGCGGCACAGGCCGTGGATCTGTTCGGGACGTGGTCTGCCAGTTCCGCCAGCAATACCTGCACCCTGCATCAGTTCACGTTGGAATCCCTCAACTGAATCTGGAGGTCGGCCTGATGGCGCGCGTGTGGACATGGAATGACCCGGGTAACCCACCCGAGCCGGACTCGACTGAACCGGATCTGCGCGTCCGTACCACCAAGCGCAACTACCTGCTGGAGCGCGCCGACCCGGTGAACGAGCCGCACCGGTGGCGGCCGGTTGTGTCCCCGGCAAACGAGAAGGACTGGGGCGACTGGCTCCAGAACTGGGGACCGCTGACCGCCGACGAGCCCTAAATGGCGGCTCCTTCCCCGGCGGCGGTCGGGGCGAACTTCGACGGGACGACTGCCGCCCCAGCCATCGCCGCGCCGAGCGGGGTAGTAGCCAACTCGCTCGTCGTCGTGTGCATGTTCCTCGACGGCGCTGCGAAGACAGTGACCCCGCCAGCCGGGTGGGCGGCGGTAGAGAACACCCCCGTCAACGTCACCGGCGGGTCACACGGGATGCACGTCTTCTGGCATCGCGCTGCGGGGTCGGAAAGCGGGCCGTACACGTTTACATGGACCGGTGACACGTATTGCGACGGGTTCGCGATCCGGTTCACCGATGTGGTCACGACCGGCACGCCGTTCGATTCGCCGACCGGCGCGGCGGAAAGCAACGACTTCGGCACCAACATCTCCCCGGCCGTGTCCACCACCTCGCTGGGTCCGGACCGCTGCGACCTGTGGGTGTCCACGAACTGGAGCGGTGGAGCCTGGACACCGCCAGCGGGGTACACCGAGCAGCGGGAAAGTACCGCGCAGATCCTCACCGCAGCCACCCTCGCACATCCGGTTCAAGGGTCCACGGGCTCGGTCACTGGCACCTGCGCGAGCTCGGATCGCCGGACCGCATTCATCGGCGCGATCATCGGCACCACCGCCGCCTCAGCCCCGGCCGCGGGGATGTCGCCGATCGCATTCCACCCAGGCAAGGGCCCCCTTGCCCGCGCCCGGTTCTACAAGACGCCGCGGTCGACGTCTCTCGCCGCGTCGGTTGCCGGCCACGGCTTGGCGAGCATCGGCCTCTCCGCTACGAGCACCGCCGCAAAGGTCGCTGTCGTGTCCGGGGTCTGCTCGATGGGCCTTGGCACCACGACGACCGCGAGCAAGATCGCGCCTGCCGTGGGCGTAACCACCCTGGGTGTCGCGGCTGTGGCAACGGCCAAGAAGATCGCCACAACCGCCGGCGTGAGCACGATCGGCGTCGCCGGTGCCGGCACGGCACGGAAGGTCGCTCCCACCTCAGCTACTGCACCCCTTGGGTTGGCTGTCACCGGGACCGCACAGAAGACCGCCGTGAGCACCGCAGCGGCGACCCTAGGCTTAGCCGTCCAGGGCACGGCCGCGAAGAAGGCCGCCCAAGCTGGCGTCACCACGCTGGCGTTGGACGGCTACTACTCCGCGGCGATCGTGCGGGCCCTGTCCGGTGTGTGCTCGGTGGGCATGGTCGGCACAAGTCTTAGCCGCAAGGTTGCCGCCACCACCGGCGGTGCGCTGCTCGGCCTGGCCGCTGCGGGCTCCGCGCGAAAGACTGGCGTCACGACCGGCACAGTCCACATCGGCATGTCGCTGACCGTGTTGGAATCCAGGCTCGCGACCGTGGTGGCCGCTGGTCCGATCGCAGTCCTCGGATCGGGCACAGCCCAGAAGCTCGCCCGACAGTCCGGCTTGGTGGTCGCGGCGTTCGGCAGCTTCCACAACGGCGGACCGACCGTGGCGTGGCCACCCACCGCAGACCCCATCACGGTCACTGCTCGCTACACCGCCGATGCCCCAACCGTCACCGCGAGATACACAGCCGACCCACCCACCGTTACCCCCTGATCGCCCGCCCACCCTCACCCCCCGGCTGGGCGGGCATAGGCCCCATCCGCTCCTCGCGTTCCACTGCTGCGCGAGTTTGAGCGGATGGGGCCTCCATTGCTATGTGCGGCCCTGGATGATCGCCGCGATCAACTCCGGCGTGCAGCCCACTGCCTTGGACAGGTTCTTGTAGGTCCACTGATCGGGGTCGGACTTCCGCAACTCGCGCACCAGCTTGTTCCTCAGGTCTCGATGCTGGTCGGCTTCAGCGGAGGCAGCAGCAGCCGCGCGATGGTGTTCGCGCGCCTGCTGCGCCCGGATGTCCGAGACCACCGGTCAGAGTCCCCGCGCGAAGTCCGTGATCAGCGTTGGCACGGCGGTGTCGAACCCGGCTACGTCGAGCATTCCGGGGTCGGATGGGTCGGCGATCGTGAAGTTGGTGGCGGTCATGCCGACCACGATCAGCTTGGCGTCGATGCCGGTCTTATCCCGGTACTGCTGGAGTGCCTGGTGCGGGTGCATTCGCCCGGCCCAGGTCTCGTTGTCGGTGTACACCACGAACGCGTCAACTGCCATCCCCTTGTTCAGCGCGTGCAGCATGGGCAGTGAGCAGTCGGTCCCACCCATCGGCAGGTTCGACACGGCCCGGATCGCGTCGTCGAGTCGCTGGCGCGGGCTGATCGAGAGCGGACGCAGGGTGTCACAGAATCCGACAATCTCGTAGGCGGCTTCGGTCGCAGCGGTCACCAGTGCGAGCGCCGCCGTGGCCTCGCGTGGGGTGAGCGGGAGCCCGCTGATCGGGTGCCAGCTCATTGATCCCGAGATGTCCAGCGCGAGCATGAGCCGCTTGTTGGCTGGCTCCACCGCGCCGAACGCCGCGTAGAACGCCGAGTCCAACGCGTCCACGATCGGCCGGGACGGGGTCCAGGTCATGGCCCCGCGCGCACCCTGCCCGGAGGCGTAGGTGCGCAGCGCGACCAGCACGGAGACCGGGTGCACGCGGCCCTTCCGCAGTCGCTCCGGGTCGGCCAGTTGTGCCGCCACCTTCGCCGCGTGCGTGCCGAGCGGCTCCAGCAGGCCGAGCTTGGTCAGCCGGGGAAGCTGGCGGATCAGTGCGGTCTGCGGCATGCCCTTGTCGAGCAGCGCCTCCCACACGTCGGGCCGGTTCAGTGCCTCGTCGGGCAGCATCTCCCACGAGAGCGGGTAGTCGGCGAGCAACTTCGCGAATTCGGTAGACGCCGCGGTCTGGGCACGCTGGAATCCCTCAACCACCCGTAGTCCATCAACGGAGACGTCCCGGCCACAGATCCAGTCGAACAGGCGCTTGCGGGTCTCTTCGTCGGTCTCCGGGTGGGCCAGCCGGATCAGGTCGCGGTGGCTCCAGCCCTCACGCTGCCGGTACTTCACTGCCTGGTAGGCCACATCCTCCACGGACTTGTTGAGGTACCAGTTGCCGACCGCGCGCCGCAGGCCGCGACCCCAGCCACGGAACTGCTCGACGTAGCGAGCGAACAGGAACAGGTGGGTACCGGTCCGCGCCACGAGAGGGAGCGCATCCAGTGCGGCACGCCGTCCCTCCTCGTCACCGAGCGATGCGGCGCACGCGAGAGCGAACAGAGCGGGGTTCTGCTTCGGCGCCCGACCGGCGGTGGATATCGCGACGATCTCGCCGACCAGATCAGCGGTGCGGTTCCGCGCGAAGTCCATGACGACCTGCGCGTTGTCCTTCGTCAGGTCCCCGGCGCTGACGTAGTAGGTGCCCCCATCGGTCCCGAGAACGAGGAACCGGCGCAGTCTCGCCATGTCGTCGACCTGGAAGGCGTAGCCACCGGCCGAGTTGTGCACCTGCTCAGGTGCGGCCTTCTCGGTCTGCGGGGTCTGGCGGGTGCTCACCATCGTCAGCGGGTCGACCATCGGGGGACTCCTCACATAGAAGTCCGGCAGGGCTGCGGGCGTGTGAGTGGCAACCGGGGGTATCCGCCGAATGGGTAACCGACTGCCGTCCGGCCCGCAGCTTCTGCCGGAAGTTGACCGACAGGATCGCGGGCGTGTAGCCGTGACCGGGTTGGGGACCATTGCTCTGCCAGTTGAGCTACCAAGCCGAAGCCCGAGTGGGACTCGAACCCACAACACACGGTTTAGATAACCGATCAACTCCGGCCCGCGATTGACTGCCGGAAGTTGAGGCGGGCGGGCGTGTGACGCCGACCGGGATTAAGCGCTCTACCAGACTGAGCTACATCGGCGAACCGACGACGGGATTCGAACCCGCGACCTCTCCATTACAAGTGGTAACCGACCGAACTCCGGCCCGCCCACCTCAAACCGCTCTGTAGTTATTGGACAGTACTGTAATGCATTACAGGTTGTCTGGCAAGCTGATATGCTGATCGCAGCAGCTGAACCCTGCCGATGCACGGTGTAGGCGGCCCCAAGTTCCCCCAGGCGCTTCGGTGGCTGGGTGCAGGCCCCCGCTTCGGCGGGGGCCTTTGCTTCTTGTCGCCCACATCTGATGCGGCGTCTAGCCGCGTTCAGCTCGGGCCGCGCAGGTCCACCGCCATGTCCTGCAGCGTGTCCGCCAACTCCAACCGGTCAGCCTGGTCGAACACGCCACGGCGGATCTCCTGGGCGACCAGCGTCAACTGGTAGGCCAGGAACGTCGTTCCGGCGGCCAACCGCTCATCGTGCGACAGGCTGTCGACGGAGGCGAGGTCGACGACCTTCGGCAGGGTCCGCTGGGCCCGCTCACGCAGCATCCGCACCGCGGACTCCATCACCTCAGCGAGCTCCAACGTCAGCTCTGGGCTGTCCAACTCCAGCGGGATGTCGAAGGCGAGGCGAGCGGCGAGCTTCGACAGCCGGGACAGGGCCTTGGCCAGATCAACGTCTTCGAGGTCGATCATGGCGACACCGGCATCAGCGCGACGATGACGAAGAACGCCACCACCAAGACGGCAGCCACGACGGTAAGTGGCGCGAGACGCGCGACTTGTCTCAAGGTTGACCTCCTGTCGTTGCCCCTGTTTCCTCCGCCTGCTGGATCGAGTCACACGGCGGGGACGCCCACCTCACGTGCACACCCCGCGCCCCCCGCGGGTAGATCACCAGGTGATCCAACGGCTGGGTGCCCACCGCGCACGGCTGGCCGTGCATCGGCATCCGCAGCGGCCTCGCCGGCTTGACCTGCGGGTTCACGACTGGCCATCCTGGTGGCCGCCGGCCGCAACTGCCTGCTGCTCAGCTGCGACCGGCGCCGCTAGTGGGGCGCCGATGGACGCAGGGATCTCCGGTCTCGCATCCACCGGCGCCGGTCGGGCCCGAGGGACGGGTGGGGAACCCGCCGCGCGAAGCACCTCAAGGGCCCGACGCCTACTCGGTCCCCGACGGGTGGACAAGTGCAGCCACACCGCCAGCAGACCGACCCCCACAAACCAGCCCACGAGGGCCAGGTGCTCGGCCACCCCCGCCCCGGTGTTCATGGCAGCCCACCCAACCGGCCGGCCCGGCGCTTCCGGACCAGACCGACCGGCGGGCCAGCAGGTGCGCTCGTGCCAGCGAATGCACCCACCGGTAAAGCCCGAACCGCCACCACGGGAGGTGGGGAGTTCCTCCCGTGGTGACGATCCGGAGACTGGGGGATCACGACAACCCCTGGCCCATGCCCTTGGCGACCTTGCGGGCATCGCGGATGGCGTCGCAGAGTTGGTCGTCAGAGCTTGCCGGGATGATGAACGGGGTTCTCGGGGGGTCGGCTACGACCTCCCCTTCCTCGTCCACGGTGAAGATCAGGACTCGGCGCTGTGCGTCGGCCTTCGTGACCACCGGGACTGGCCACTCCATCTGCCCGTCAGTCATCGCGCTCGCCTGCCTTCATGGCTGGCCAGCGCCTGTGTGGCGGCCGGACCCCGAGAGTGCCCACACAGGGCTACGCCAAACCGTCAGCTGCCCTGGAACGGTGAGCCGGCTTAGGGCCGACCCACCGCCCAGGCCCTTGCCGCTGGCGCATCTCGTCCCGGAGGAACGGGATAGCGGCCTGGACCCTTTGTCACAGTACAACTGGACATGTCCAATTAGCTATGGCCCGTTCGGAGGAATGCGCAGTTACGGCCAGTCAGGGCAGGATGTACATCAACAGGCAGATCCCGGGAAAGGTGCCCCAGGTGGCGACACAGAACCCGCAGCGGGTGGAACTCGGAGAGATGCTCAAACGCGCCCGCAACGAGGCCGGCTTGAAGGCCGCAGCCGTGGAGGACGCGCTCGGTTGGTACACCGGGAAGGCAAGTCGGGTCGAGTCCGGCAAGCGGGTTCCCGTGCTTGCTGAGATCGACCGACTCGCCGATTTGTACGGGCTTGATCAAGGTGCACGGGAGACGCTGCACCTGTTGGCCGACGCAGCCCGCAAGCGCGAAGCACCAGCACGCGTCGCCGACTTCGCGCAGACCTACGTGACCCTTGAACGCGCCGCAGCGGAGATCCTCTACTACGACGCCGAACTGGTTTTCGGGCTACTCCAGTCTGAGGGATACGCCAAAGCGGTACTGGTCAACTCTCGTTCACAGCACGTGGAGGAACGCCTCACGGACCGTGTGGCGCGCCAGGCTATCCTGACCCGCACTCAACCGCCGACGGTCCGCGTTGTCCTCGGCGAGGCCGCACTGCATCGTCTGGTCGGCAGCGAAGCGGCACTCCGCGACCAACTCCACCGCATCCTCGAGGTGGCACAACTACCGAACGTGTCGGTCCGCATCCTGCCCTTCGCTGTCGGCGCACACCGCGCGCTGGGCACTGGCTTCACCTTCCTACGGCTGGCTCAACCGCCCATCACCCGCGTGTACATAGAGGGCTTGACCGATGCCACCTACATCCACGAGCCCGACGAGACCGAGGTGTACGAGCGGGACTTCGAGGAAATCTGGGCCGCCGCGCTCGACGAGCGCGAATCTGTCAACATCCTCCGTAGGCGCATCGAGCTCGACTAACGGAGGAACGATGGACACGCGATGGAAGCGGGCGACGAGGAGCGAAGGCGCGAACAACTGCGTCGAACTAGCCCACGTTGGCGCCGTCCGCGACAGCAAGAACCCGGGCGGGCCAGCACTGCAGGTCGGCCTCGCCGCGATGGTCGCTGCGGTCAAGACCGGTCGTCTCGACCGCTGATAGTAGCAACCGGCGCGCCCCCGACTGAGCCGTCGGGGGCGCGCCGCTGCCTAGCGTTGCGGTACGTCGCCCGAGCAACTGGCGATCACGAACTGCCCTTGGCTGGTGGACTTGGCCACCTCCACCCCGTCCACCAGGATCCGGCAGGTGATGGCCCCGGTACCGTCCCCGGCTTGCGCTGAGATCGAAAGCGGCTTGAAGAACCCCTCACCGAACTGGATGTCTTTCGTCCACGGCAGGGGCGCGTCGCCAACCTGCTCCATGCCGAGGTTGACGTCTTTGGTGTAGGTGATGTTCCCGGCCGTGGCGACACCCTCGCTGGTGATCTCGTAGGTGACCATCACGGGTCTGGACTGTTCCTGGATCTCGTTGCCGATGTTGGCTGCGACGGCGATGCAGCCGCCGAAGAACAGGACTGCGACGCCGAGGAGGACCCAGGGCCAGATCCGCCGTCTCCGACGCGGTGGTGCCTGCGGGGCAGGCGGTGCGTACGGCTGCTGCCATTGGGGTTGCTGCGACATGCGGGGCTCCTACTGGGTGGAAGTGTGGATGACGTAAAAGGGTCGCCCGGCTACTGCGGGGGCGTTACCGTCGTGATGAGTTCGTCACCGATGGGCTAGACACCGGCGGATGCGTCGGGGCGCCATTCCTCCCGGTACCCATCCCGGTCGGCGTAGGGCAGGGCCAGGAGGCGGACGCACGTCTCCCAAGCGGCGGTCTCGTCAGGCGACTGCAGCGAGCTCCCCGGAAGCTGGCGCGCGAACTCGTACTGCTCGATGAGATGCCCGACGATCCGCCGCTTGGCGGCGCACTCGTCCAAGATGCGAAGCGGCCCTTCCGGGCTTGTGAACACCTCGGAGAAGAAGAATCCTTGGCCCCGCAAGTCGGCGTGACGACACGGGCATTCGCCGACACTAACCAGACGCTCGTCCTCGACGATCTGCTCCAGCAGCCACGCGGCTAGGTCCCCGGTCATAGCGAACCGAACCGGAGGACCGACAGCAGGGAACCGAACGGGTACTCGTCCTCAAGCGGGAGCCTAACCACCTCGAAGTCATCCGATCCGTACGTGCCGGTCCACTGGCTGCCACAGCTGTTCCGGGTGCAGTGATGCGACCCTGTGTGGCTAGGTGGCTTGTCGCACACGCAGTGGTCGGCGGTCGCGCCGCAGGTCGGCAAGTTGGTGGTCATGGTTTCTCCACTGCCCAGGTTCCGACGTTGAGTAGGCGAGTGTCGTGGTCCTCGTTCGCGGTGCACCGAGTCAATCCCGGTAGCCAATCGGCGCGCTGGTCGCCCGCCGTGCGGACGTCGATCCACTGCACCTCCACGGGAGCCCCGCACTCGGGACAGGGCGGGACCGACACCTTCGAGCGGTCCCGGATGTGCCCGGAAGAGTCGGTCCAACTGGGCGACCCGGTTCGAGGCTCCACGGCGTTCTCACGGATGCGCAGCGCTGCCGCGGCCCTAACCGGCTCCCCCTTGCGCCGCATACCCTGATACCACCGCACCAAATCTGCGCGAGAAGCGCGGGGTGCCGCCACGGTCGGCTGGTCGCCCGCTGTGGCGTTCTGCACCAACTGCGTTGCCCTGCGGGCATGGTGGACTGCCCGCCCGGCCAGCGCGATCGACGCCAGCGCTGCGATGACCGCGACAACAGCCGCGATGATGCCTATCGTCATGCCTTCCGCCTCCCCAGGGGACTGATACCCTGCAAGACCGTTCGGGAACCGTTGGCGTCTCTCGTGATCTGGCCGTATCCGGCTACGCCAAACAGGACGACCCCGGACGCCTCGATGCGGACCGATACGCGCTCTTCTCGCACCGCATCCGCAACTTCCACCGTCCAACTCTTTAGGCCAGGAACCGGGAAGCGGTACGGACCGGACAGCGTCCCCGGGAGGATCTCCTCCCGGCAGATCAGGCAGAAGTAGCGAGTGACGCTGTACCCCTCACCGTCGCACACGCCGCCGCACGAGCCGTCGCAAGCAGCCTGCTCCACCACGGCTTCGAGCGTTGGATACCGCTCCCGGTCGTCCTCTGCGTGGGCGTGATAGTGACCGTTAGCGTCGGTGTACTGCCAGCGTGGGTTCGGGCGGGGCAGAGCTGAGGACTCCCACCGAACGTCCTGCTGGACGTCCAATACGCCGTACAGCGGCGGCCCGTTGTTGATAAAGATCTCCATCGCCTCGATCTTTGTGCTGTCCATCAGTACCTCCACAGGATGTCGGTCGGCATCGCACCATCAGCGGCCGCCATCTGGAGCGCACCCAGGCTGGCATCGGCGTAGGTGTCCGCGCAGGTGGACACCTCGCGCCAAGCGGCCACTGTGACCCCAGCCTTGACGAGGTCGTAGGTGGACACGGCGACGTCGAACTCCCACTCGGTCACGTCGACACCACCCTCGCCCTGTTCTCATCCCGCACCAGTATGTACGGGGAGCCGTTCTCCAAGGCGTTGTCGTCGACCGACGCGGCCAAGTCCAGCCTCTCCGGCAACGGTCGCGATGCGTGGAACCGCGAACTGCGCTTGCCGAGCACCAAGAGTGCCAGCACGCCGGCCACGAGAATGATCAGAATGTCGCTCACGGGACCGACACCTCCCGAGAGCCCGCCCGGCGCCCGGCAAGCTTCACGCCGATGACCCAGGCGGCAGGCACGAGGACCGCGACGTAGAGCACGTTGCCGGTCACCACCGAGACGACAGTGCCGCCGACGATGAGAGCCAAGACGATCAGGTGTCCCCACCAGGGCAACGCGACAGGGGATCCGCCTCGGTCGGTGCTCATGTCGGCACCTCCCCGGCCACCTCGGGCTCGGGGCGAAGCCGATACTCCGGGCACGGTCCGATCGCGTGTCGCGGACCACTGCAGAACGGGCACGGCCCGGACTGGTCGCCACCGTCTGCCCGACCGCAGTAGCCGACCTCCCTGGCGCCGAACACGAGCACGGTCACCGCTGCCCGTCCGCAGGTGCACCGCTCTCTGGGTTCCGCGGGGCGTTCGTCCGAGTTCATGCCGGCTCTCCCTTCTCAATCGAGTCGGCCAACGCGTACAGCTCGTGGGCGAACTCAGGCGTCGCGTTCGTGTCAGGCTCGCGGGGCAGCGAGTCGGCAAGCGTGCGCAGGACGCCCACCGTTGAGCCTCGCGCGGTGAGGCGGGCCCATTCCCGGTGGGAGACGCTGAGGTGCCGGCTCAGCCTCCGCAGGCTCAGCCTCCGCAACTGTGCCCGCCGCGCCGCTTTCTCGGCTGCCTCCACCAGCCTCTGTGCGAGATCCAGGTCAGACATTGGGCATCTCCGCGATCTCCTGCGCCCACACTCGGAAGGTGTTCACGAGTTGGGCGTAGGCGGTGCGCATCCCGTCGTCGAACGACCCGGCGTCGGGTTCGTCGTCGGCGAGGAGCGGGAAGGCGCTGATGTGGTCGGCGACCTCGCGGAGCAACGCGGGGACGATCGCGCGACCCACGTCCTTCTCGGTCGGTCCCATCGGGGCGACCACTCCGCCGTACCGGTTGGCCTCGGGCACGTGCCACTTCCGGACCTCGTCGAACGCCGTCTTCCCGGCCGTATCCCGGAGTCGCTTGGCAAGATCAGACATCGGGCGTCACCTCGACCGGCTCGGCCGCATTCGGCACGAACACCCCGTCCACCCACCTGCCGAGCTTGTTCAGTTGGTGCCAGTAGTAGTGCCGGCCCTGGTGGTGGTAGAGCTCGACGGGTGCCTGCGACAGCCAGCGGCGGATGATCTCCCGGCCGATCCTCTCGGCGATCTCGTTGGGCTCGTTGCCCTCGAACCCGTCTGCGGGGTTCGCCTGGGCGACGTGCCACAGCGTGGCTAGGTAGGAGTCCTCGTACCCGCTGAGGTTGTAGATGTCGAACTCGATGGTGATCGCGGTCTTCTTCACCCCAACCACCCCACAAGAGCGGCCACAGCAAGAGCGACCAGAGCCCAGGAAGCGACGGCTACGACGACGACGGGTGGGTTGAGGAAGCGGTAGCGCCGACCAAGATCCCGGTACAAATCGGGTACAACTCGCGGACCGATACCACCGGATCCGGCCGGATGCGCACCGACCTGTTTCTGGTGGTCAGACGGTGTCTGGCGGTGATCCCCACTGGTAGCACTGACCTGCAGTGCAGAACTCCGACTTTCGCCGCTAGTGGCGTCGCCTGGTGCTCTGACCTGCAGCTTCTCCGGGTGTTGATCTCCCGGGTACAAATTGGGTACAAATCGGCTCACGGCCGGGCCTCCTTGAGGTCGCTCCGGAACCCCTGTCCCGGACGGTTTGCTTGCCAGGCGCGCACCGCTGCTGAGTCCCATCGGCGTCGCCTCTGTTCGTCGTATCCCGGTAGTGGTTGCGGGGCAGATCCGTTGGCGACGTAGTCCCTCCACGTCGACGCCGCGATCTCACAGTGCGCGGCGCACTCGGTGACGGTCCACGAGTCGCTCGTGGAGAGCGGCGCTGCCATGTCTCATAACTATACGGCACCGTGCCGGGATGTCAAGCTGGCGCCGAGGGCGGCATCGATCAGCGACCGCGTCCGATCCAGCGCATCCGGCCAGTACCCCACGTAGATGTTCAAGGTCGTGGTCGGCGTGGTATGGCCCATGGCCAACTGGACGGTCTTCACGTTCGCCCCGCCGTAGATGAGGACCGTGGCGAAGTAGTGCCGCAGATCCCTCAGCCCGAACCCCGTGGGCAGGCCGGCAGCCTTCGCCGCCGGCTGCCAGATCTTTGACCAGATGCTCCGAGTCATCGGCAAACCGTCCTCTTGGGTGAACAGCAGGCGTGCTGGACGCACCACCGGAGTGCGGTTGGAGCGGTCTTCGATCTCACGGTCGACTGGCGGGAAGCACTCGATGTGCCGCGCGAGCTCGTCGCCGACCACACTGGCCAACTCGATGGCCCGTTTGCTGGTCTTGGTCTTTGGTGGACCCAAGTGCGCGGGTTCCCCTGCGAGGCGAAGCACCTGCTGGCGGATGCGCAGCTCCCGCTTGAGGAACACCACATCCCCCTCCTCGAGGCCGAACACCTCGGAGGCCCGCGGCCCGCACCCGGCGACGGTCAGCGGCACGGCACGGAATCGCTCCGGCAGCGCCTCGGCGAGGATGTGCACCTGCTCGGCGCTGGCGATCACGTACTCGCCGCGGTCCAACTCCGGCAACCGGATACCGACACAGGGAGTGGCGCCGATGACCCGGTCCAGGACGGCAGCAGCGAACATCGGCACCAGGTAGCCGAAGTACGCGGACCGCAGGGTGGCGGGGGCCAACACCTCGGAGCGGTCCTTCACCCAGTTCTTGATGTGCGACGTCCGCACCTTGCCTATCTCCATCTCACCGAGCAGCAGGTTGATGTGCAGGCGCTGGATCCGCTCGGCCCGCTCGGCCGAGCCGGGACGATGGAGCTGGAGACCTCGCCACCGCTCGCAGTACTCGGCGACCGTGACCGTGCCGGCCTTCGGGTCGATGTACTGCCCGCGGGAGAGGTCGGCGCGCACGTTCGCGTCGTATCGTTCGGCGTCGGGCTTCTTGTCGAACAGCACCGTCGCCGCACCGTCGTTGCGGACGCGCCACCGCTTCCCCCGCCCGTGGCGCTGGGACGGGATGCGCTCCTTGTTCGGGCCGCGCTTTTTCAGGTACCAGAGGTCGTCGACGGGCATCATGCACCTCGGGTCTCGTGACACTGGCGCGCGGTCGCAGCCGCGAGTTCGGGGGTAACGAGTTCGCCAATGGCCGCAGCGTCCACGGCGGCACGCCAGGCCAGCAGTAGCACGGCCAACTCGTCCGGAGGATCACTGGGCGGCATGCCTGCCCCCAGTCGGTCGAGGTAGGCGTCGTCGGCGTGCACGAGGGCGAAGTCGATGTCGGCCATCACGCGCTCCTCGACTGCTCGACGAGGAGTCGCAGCGTGTCATCCAGGTCCGGCGGGGCGTCACAGAACGCGACGTGTTTGGCTAGCTCGCTGCGGAGCTTGACGAGGTCCGCTTGAACGTCGGCCGCCCGAGCATCAATGCGGTCGGTGTTCTCGGCCACCAGCACCACGGCGTCCTCAACGGCGTGAAGGTGAGCCCATCCCACGAAGATGCAAGCCAGTGCAAGGATGACCGCTACGCAGAAGCCGACGGCGAAGAGAACGCGCCGTACGTCCCCGTTGGGCCAGGCAACAGCCGTGACGACCATCAGCAGGACCAGCATCGATGGAACGAAGAGAATGTAGGGAACGGCGTTGCGGTTGGTCATCGGCTGTCGACCTTCCTTCGATCGGGCCTCACGCGGGTTCGGCAATTTGGAGTAGTGCTCCCCGGGTGCCCGGCCGAGTCGTAGAGGGCCCGCGTCCAGTTACACGTTGATGCGGCCTTGTTATCTAAGACCGTGGTTTTTCACGCTAACCACGCGTCAGAGCACGCTCCGTCACTTCCCGCTGGAGTTCCAGGACCCGAGCTTCGGCGCGCAGCATCCGTAGGAGCACCTCTCTCACCTCGCGGAAGTCCTCTTCCTGCAGTATCTCCGCGTAGTGAATTAGCCACTCCGGGCTGCCGATCGCTGGGCGGTTTGCTGACTCCTCGTAACCAAGGACCGGGTTCACCGTGTCCACTTCCGCCGACGGTCGCACGGCCTGTACGGCGTCCTCTTGTGACAGTTCCCCCTCGAGGATTTGCCGGGGCGTGTCCTCGGTCCAGCCCGGCATGAACCGGCCGACCGCGAACAGAATGGACTGCCCCACGCCTGGCTTGCCGTTCTCGAGCATCTCAAGGCTCGCCACGCTCTTGATGCGGGCGGCGCGGGCGAACGCTGCCGTCGACTTGTAGCCCGCTGCTTCCCGCGCCTTGGCGAAGGCGTCGCCGAGGTCCTTCTTCGCCTTGTCTGAATAGTTCGCTGTCCGCAGTCTGCGTGTCGGCACGCGGGCATGGTCCCGCATACCAGCGCACGCCGCTAGACGCCCCCGATGTCGTCGTCGTGACTTGCCTTGCCGCTGGTCGACCCCGACTGTTCGCATGGCAAGGCATGCTAGCGCATGGACACTGCCCGTGGCAAGTGTATTACGCAGGACAATGCCCTAACAGACCTTGACATAAAGGGACATAGAAGCGCATAGTTCGGCAATGGTCACAACGCTACGGGGTTCACGGGTGCGACACCGGATCGCAGAGCTCGGCTGGACCATCGAGATGGCCGGCGAGCGGAGCGGGATCCCGCACGGCACGCTGAAGAACAACACGCGCGAGCCGAACCCCCAGCCGATCAGCCTCCTCCGGGCCTACGACCTGCTGCGAGCCCTGAATCAGCCCGGCTATCGCCAACTCACGATCGAAGACATCCTCAGCTCCGGTGGCGACGGCGTCCCCGACGAACCGCCATCCAAGGAGCAGGAGCAGGAGACCAACACCGGCCCCGGCCGTGACGGCGGGAGCGGAACTGGTCCCGGCAAAGGTAGGAAGACCGCTCCCAAGCGGTTCGACGGTGCTGCGGCATGAGCGCCAAGCCGGAGCCCCTGATGACCACGCCCGAGGTCGCCGAGTTCCTCCACGTGTCCGAGAAGACACTGGTCGACTGGCGCTACAAGAGCACCGGTCCCGTGTTCATCCGATTCGGCGGCAAGGTCCGCTACCGGCCAGCTGATCTCCGCGCGTGGCTTCAGGCGCATGAGGTTGGTGCGGCATGACCACCTTCCCGTTGATGCGCTCCCGGCAGGGGTGGGTGTGGTGAGTGCAGCCATTCAGCCCCTCGCGTCGGATCTATCCGAGTTGGAGGCACGGGCGCTGGTCACCCAGATCTCGGGGCAGCTCGTGTCCGTCTGGGAGGACGTGAAGCGGGCATACCTGGGTCGCGCGTGGCTTGCGCTGGGGTATCCGTCGTGGGATGAGCTGTGTGCCGTCGAGTTCGGCACTGCGCAGATACGGCTTCCGAGAGAAGAGCGGCGCGAGGTCGTTGCTTCACTGAGTGAAGCTGGGATGTCCACGCGGGCGATCGCAGCAGCGACCGGCTCGCATCAAGAGACGGTGGTTAACGACCTCGGGCACGTGACCGGAATCCGTTCACGTGCAAACGCAAACGTAGTAATTGGCTTGGACGGCAAGCAATACGCCCAGCCCGAGCCCGAGGTTGTTGACGCGGAGGTCGTCGAGGAACAGGCACTTCCGCCGATTACGGCTGAGCAGATCGCCGAACTCCGCGAGGCCGAGGTCCGGCCGATCCCGCCACAGCAGGAGCCGCAACGTCGGCGTCGCCCGATTGCCGATCAGGCCAACGATGTGGGTTGGGAGATCCGCAAGGCCGCGGAGCGTGTCGCTCGGGTTCTTGCCGACGACCGCTTTGGAAAGAACGAAGAGCAGGTGCAACTGACTCTTCGCCCGCACCTGCTCTTCGTAGCCGAGACAGTCGCCGCCGCCCTCGACAAGCTCGTCGACTGACCTATACGCAAAGGATAGCCGATGGACGTCTTTGAGAAGCATCATCAGCCGAAACCGGAGTCGAAGGTTGTCACCGTCACGCCGGACATGGCGGTGGAGATCCTCGATCGGAATGCGATCAACCGGCCAATCCGGTGGGGCCGTGTCGCCCAGTACGAACAGGACATCAAGCAGGGCCGCTGGGAGATGACCGGGGAAGGCATCAAGTTGGATGCCGACGGGAATCTCCTAGATGGTCAGCACCGGCTGCTGGCATGCGTGGCGGCTGAGCGGCCGTTCACCACGTTCGTGACGGTGAACATCGCCCAGTCCGCGCAGGGATACATGGACAGCGGTCTGGCTAGGACCGTGGGCGACAACCTCGGTATGGCAGGCGAGAAGAACGCCGTGGTTCTCGCTGCTGCGGGTCGGATCGGCTACACCGTCGACAACGGCCTGCTGTTCCGCGACCGGAAGACGTGGCGAGTCAGCCACGCGGGTATCTACGACTGGATCGAGAAGAACCCGGACATCCGCCGATCGGTCGAGCTTGTTTCGACCGGGCGCTCGAAGAGAACGTGGCTCAAGGCGTCCGTGCAGGCGTATTGCCACTTCGCGTTCGCCCGGCTTGATGTGGATCAGGCTGACGAGTTCATCAGCCGACTCGGCACTTTGAACGACGTCTCGTCCGGCAGTCCGATCCTCACTTTGTCTGACCGGCTCAACAAGATCCATACGGCTGGCCAGAAGGTCGACATACCCGAGTTGCTGTCGATCACCTTCCGGGCGTGGAACGCCTGGCGCGAGGGTCGGACGCTGGCTCGCATCCCACTGGCGACCGCCGGCACGAAGAAGCTCCCGGACCTCGTCTAGCTGACCTCAGACATAGATCGGCCCCGGCGTGCCGGCCGGGGCCACGACAAGGGAGAGGTACCTCCGATGTCAACACGGAATTCTACGGCAAAGGTCGAGAAGCCGTTGGTCTGCTGCGGCTGTGGCTGCGCGTTGGTCGACGAGGCCTTTGCCGTGGACACGATCGTCATCGACTTCGACAACCCGCCGCGCCGCGACACTGACTTGTTCTGCTCCGAGACCTGCGTCGGGCCCGCCGTTCCGTTGGAGGAGGCGTTGGCCCCGTACGCCGACCGGTCGGCAAGGCGGGTTGCCCGTGAGCTAAACGGGGGCCAGCGGTGACCGGACCTGAGCACTACCGCGAGGCCGAGCGGTTGCTGGTAAGCACCGACCGTTCCGTCACCGATCAGTTCGGCGACGGCGCCGAGTGTGCGCGGCAACAACTTGCTGCCGCTCAGGTGCACGCCACCCTGGCGCTCGCCGCTGCGACCGTGAACGGTTCGCACCCTGACGGGATGCGAACCGTCGAGCGCCAGCAATGGGATCTGGCGGTGTCCTCATGACCGAGCCATTCGACTGGGTGCCGGCGGACATGATGGCCGCGCTGCGGGATCAGCTCGATGAGGGCGAGGCGAATGAGCAGCGCCGGCGTGAGTTGGCCCCCAAGGTTAAGGACATCGCCGGTCCGTTGGGGGATCTGCTGCGCACCGTCTCGGTGATGTACGCGGACTGGGTGGATGCCTATGAGATGCGGGCAGTGACCGAGGCGGAGTCGGTCCGCATGGAGCAGATCGCCGATGCCGCTGTTGCGTGTGAGGCGTGGCTGAGCGAGGGGCGGCGGTGATCAACGTGCTGTCCGACCATGATCGTGCTCGGCTCGCTGAGGCGGTGGCGCTGATCAAGGACGTGATCGCCAGTCATCCCCTGGAGTTGAGCGGGGTGATCGCCGCGCATGTTCAGGCGGCGGTGCATGGGATTGAGTTGGTGCGCCGGGACTTCGAGGAGTTGCCGCAATGAATCCGAGGGCAGTGGCTTTGATGGTGGTCGTGGCCGTGCTGGTGCTGGCAGCGCTCATTGCGTTGGCCTGCTGGGTGCTGTCCCGCCAGGCCGGCGTGCGGCGCCGTGAATACAAGCGGATGCAAGAGGAGCGCAACCTCGCGCTCAAGGCGGTCCGCGATATCGAGCTTCAATCTGACCAGTACCGCGACTTGGAGTCGGTGCTGGCGACGGAGATCCGCAGGGTGACCAGAGAACTGAATGACAAAAGAATGGAGCTGTCGGCATGAGCCGCGTTCGAAGATTTGCCATCGCCGTGTTCGTCCTCGCTGTCGTGTTGGCTGCGGGTTGTTCGATCGCGAACACCACCGCTAGCGAGGTCGCCCTGCAGTACGGCGCCGGCCCGTTCGACTCGCGCACGTTCGTCAAGTGCATCGGTTCGGGGACCCGCTCGATCGACGACGTGAACGACGATCACTACTACTACCCGTCGGGTCAGCGGGACTTCACATTCGGTGATGGGGATGGATTGGACTCGGCGGTGCTGACGTCGACCACCTCGGACTCGCAGGAGATCAAGGTGTCCGGCACAGTGAAGTTCACCCTCAACACGGACTGCTCCGAGTTCACGGACCCGTCCGGGAAGAAGTGGCCCGGCGGGAAGCTCCAGATGTTCCACGAGTTGATCGCGTCCAAATACGGTGCGGCCAACACCGAGGGCGGCGGGGGCACGAACGACGGGTGGCGCAACATCCTGCGTAACTACGTCGGTGCGGCGCTGGACCGGGCCACTGACAACGAGGCCCTGAAGTACCCGTGGCAGAAGCTTTACACGGACACGGCGAGCAAGGCTAACTGGGAGAACGACGTTCTGACCCAGCTTCCCGAGATCCTGATGACCCTGACTCAGGGCGTGGACGTGTTCGCGATCAATGCGGTGTTGCTGCAGAAGCCGGGGATCGCACCGCAGTTGACCCAGGGGTTGAGTGACAAGCAGGCGGCGGAGCTGCGGCAGCAGGCGGCCGGTGTGGACAAGACCGCGGCCGAGAACTTCCCCGGTGGGATCAACGGCTACCTGGCCTACCAGCAGCAGCAGGCCGTGAACCAGGCGATCAAGGACGGCAAGGTGCAGGTGCTGCCGGTCCCCCAAGGCTCGCCCGTCATTGTCCAGCCGAAGTAGGTCCCGTCATGGCCGCACACGCGAAGCCGGTTCGTCACCCGCACCTGTCCGCGTTGGGTGACCGGGTCAACGCCGCGGTGAGGTGGGTGTGGGCGGACCGCCACGACGACGCCGTTCCTTCTGTGGTGCAGGGCGTTCTTTGGTTCGCCGGGCTCACCGTCTTGTTCCTTCTGATGGGAGTGCAGTGATGACGGTCAACAGGTTCAGTGAGGTTGACCTCACCGCCCGCAAGCAAGGTACGTGCGGGTGCGGCAGGAACTGCAAGCGGCAGAAGAGGTTCTGGCAGACCTTGAATCCGTTCAACAAGAACGCTGACGGGTCGGTCAAGAACGCTCGGGATATCCACGAGGAGCTGCGCGTCGAGGCCGACGCCTGGCGTGCGGAGCCGATCACCTGTGCCGTTTGCGAAGGAGCGCAAGGATGACCGCCGACACCACCGGCCAAGCGCCGGCCATCCCAGACGAGATGCTGATCCTGCGGGCGATCTGCGACCCCGGCAGCTTCCTTCCCCGCGACCACTACAACGGCGAGCCTTACGGGGAGTCCATCCAGCGCTGGTCCATGCGAGCTGTCAAGCATGTGATCAACGAGTGGTTGGCTGGCCGCACGGTCGTTGACCTACCCGAGCCAGTTGGTCGTTACCGCTGGGACTGGGACTCGCCAGCGGGGCGCATCGAGGCGTTCCATCATCTCGGCAGTCCACACGTTTCGGTGCAGCATGCGGGCCAGTGGGTGGCGGACGAGGCCGAGAAAGTCTTCCTCGCTGGCCTAGCAGCCGTATGCCGATCACGTGAGCTTGCCAACGAGTACAACTCTGCGATGTCCTTCGGGGTGTCCAGTGTCGACTGACCCCAAGATTTCGGCTAGCGCGGCCCCACAGCGGGAGGAGGCCGCGCTAGCCGAGCCAGCCCGAGTTGTTGGGCTAGACCTGAGCCTGACCGCAACCGGTGTGGCCATTGTCTACGCCAGCGGGGGCTGCCACGTGGAAACCGTGCACACCGCTGGCAGGCGGAATGACTCGCTGGTTGACCGCCGGTGGCGCATCCGCCACATCACCGAGGCGGTGGTGAGCGTGGCGTCCGCGGGCGCACCGCCAGCGGTCCGGGAGGACACGGCACTTGTAGTCATCGAGGCCGGCGTGACCGTAAAGGGTGGATCGAACTGGGACCGTGCCGGACTATGGTGGACGATCGTGCATCGGCTGATGCACCACGGCATTCCAGTTGCGACCGCGACCCCGCAGCAGGTGAAGAAGTTCGCGGCAGGCCGGGGCAACGCTGACAAGACGTCGGTGGCGGTTGGGATGTCGAAGTTGTGGCCGGACTGCCAGGCGCAGAACGACAACGAATGGGACGCGCTGGCGCTGGCCACCATGGGCGCCCAGTACATGGGCCTCGCCGTGCCGAGCCGAGCACATCACAGCGAAGTGCTGGCGAAGGTCGCATGGCCGAAGAAGGCAGGTGCGGCATGACCGGCACCGCCGACTGGGCCGAGGGTTTCGACTGGCACCGCATCGCTGTCCAGCTCGCCCGCTACGGCGGCTCCTACCACGGACTCACCACAGCAGAGCGGGATGCACTTGAGGCTGAGGTAGCGGCGGAGAACGAGCGGGAGTGGGGAACTGATCACGAGCGTGCCGCTGATGCGTCGGACAGGGGGACCGATGACTAACGCCATGACCGCAGCCGACAGGGCGGTACTGGCCGCCGCCGTGTTGACGTTCCTGCAGAAGCGGATCAAGGCCGAGGCCGACGCCGCAAGGCTGGTTGTCGCTGAGCACCTGAAGAAGGGGGACACGCTGTCGGCGCGCTCGCCGTTGGACGACGTGAAGATCGCCCGTGTCGGCAAATCGGACCCGAAGGCCCGCGCCTCCTTCTCCGACCAGCCGGCTGCCGAGCAGTGGGTCACCGATCGGTACCCGGAGAAGTTGGTGGAGCGAACGGAGATCGTCGGTCCCATGGCCGAGGTGCTGCAGGTGCTGCGGGACCACGCACCGCATCTCGTGGCAGACCGCAAGTCGGTTCCCGACTGGGCACTCAACGAGCTGCTGGTCAAGGCGGAGCAACTAGGCAGGCCGGTCGGGTTCGGCGGGGAATTGGACGAGCACGCCCCACCGGGGATCGAGGTGACCGTCCCGGAGGGTGTGTTGACGGTGGTGCTGGACAAGGCCAACGCGGAGTCGGCGATCCAGGCGTTGTGGGACGCGCACATGGTGGGCATGGACGGCAGCGTTCGGCAGATCGAGGGGGCACCGCAGTGATCGAGTTCGTGCCCGCGACCCGCGCTGCCACCCGGGCACGTGTCGCACTGGCCGGTCCGTCTGGTTCAGGGAAGACCTACACCGGGTTGACGCTCGCGCATCACTTAGCCGGCGACGGTCGGCTTGGGGTGATCGACACCGAGCGGGGGAAGTCCCAGATGTACAAGGGCTTGAACGGTTGGGACTTCGACGTGTTCTGCCCGCAGTCTTACGCCCCGGCCGCGCTCACGGAAGCGCTCGGGGTGGCGGCCGGGCGGGGGTTCGCCGCGGTGCTGCTGGACTCCTGGTCGCATTACTGGTCGGGCGTGGACGGGATGCTGGAGCAGGTCGACAAGCGCGCCAAGGGCGGCAACAACTTCTCCGGCTGGAAAGAGGTCCGGCCCGACGAGCGCCGCATGATCGATGCCATCGTCTCCTACCCCGGGCACATCATCGTGACGTTGCGGGTGAAGACCGAGTACGTGATCGAGGACGTCGAGAAGAACGGCCGAATCGTCAAGGCGCCCCGCAAGGTCGGCCTGAAGCCCGAGCAGCGTGACGGCACCGAGTACGAGTTCGACGTCATCGGCGACATGGACTTGGACAACACGTTGACGGTGTCCAAGACCCGGATCCCTGTGCTACACGGCGCGGTCATCTCCAAGCCGGGCCCCGAGTTGGCCGACACGATCGGCGACTGGTTAGAGGACGGGGAGGACGTCCCCGGGCCGCTGCTGTACCGGTCCCAGGCTCTTGACCCGGATGCCACTCGGGACTCACTGCTGGCGTTGCTGTCGACGGTCACGGCCGCGGGTCTGGTCAACGCACCGATGACTGACGGGGATGGGAACCCCACCGTCTTGGGTGATCTCATCAAGTCGCGCGGCCGGGCTCTGGCGGGGAGCTCGACATGAACGAAGCCATCCAGCGTCTGCGCGCCACATCGGACTCGTTTGAGGCCAAGGCGAACATGACCCGCGAGACGTACACGACGGCGGCCAGGGCGGATGCGGCACACAAGCGGGAGCGCGCCAAGGCGGTGCTGAAGTTCAAGGCCGGTGCTGAGCGTATGACCCAGGCCGAAGCGGAGACCCGTGCTGACGCCGACGATGTGATCTCCCAGCTGTACCTGACCAAGGTGATCGCGGCGGCGGAGTCCGATGCCTTGAAGGACAAGCTGCGCCAGTTGAAGGAGCGGGAGGCATCCTGTCGGACCGAGGTCACCACGGAGCGGGAGGCGGACCGGATCCACGCGATTCGAGGTGACCAGCCATGAATCGCCGGGTGATCTACAACGCCGCCCCGGGTGGGTGCGATGACTGCGGCGATGTCCGCATGGTCCGGGTGGACATCGCCGACTTCGGCATCGCCGGTGTCTTCCCCTGCCCGGTGTGTGGGGATCCGGAGCCGTACCGGCGGTTTATCGCTGACTTCGCGGACTACCTGAGGCGGCCGAAGGCTCCGCCGGAGGTGATCGCGTGAGCGAGACGGTCCGCGTTCTCCTGACCATGTCCCGCACGTGGTCCGAGTGGTCCACTGTGCGCACCGAACTGGGCAAGATCCTCACGATCTACCCGGATGCCGTTCTGATTCACGGCGACGCGCCAAAGGGTGACCGTCAGGCAGCCGGGATCTGGCGGGACATGGGCGGAACGGACGAGCCGTGGCCGGCGCAGTGGTCGAAGTTCGGCAAGGCCGCGGGCTTCCTGCGGAACACCGCGATGGTCGAGTCCGCACCCGCGTTGGTCCTGGCGTTCATCAATGGGGGCAGCAAGGGCGCCAGCCACTGCGCGCAGATTGCTGAGGACGCCGGGATTCCCGTGGTGCGCTACACCCAGGACGCGTCATGAAGCCCCGCCGCCTGCCCCTCAGGCGCACCGAGTTGAGGAATAGGACCGAGCTGAAGCGGACGACGCCGCTCAGGTCGAGTGGCCCGGTCAAGGCGAAGCGGTCTGCCAGCGCGGTCATTCCTTCGCCGCTTCGCGATGCGGTGCTGCTGCGCGATGAGGATCGGTGTCAGCGTTGCCGGCGTTGGGTTGGTGACCGGCGCTGGTATTCCCTGCAACACCGCGATCCCCGAGGCATGGGTGGGTCGGAGTTGTTGCACACCATGGCGAATCTCGTGGCCCTTTGCGGCACTGGCACAACAGGTTGCCATGGACATGTGGAGTCGCTGCGCACCGCGAGCTACGCCTTGGGCTGGCTGGTTCCCAATGGCGTCACTCCCGAGGAGTGGCCGGTGCGGCGGTTCCAGGAGTCGTGGGAGCAGCCCGGCGAACTGTGGGTGCCGGCCAAGCCCCACCCGAGACAGGTCGAGATGTTGGGAGAGGCCGTCTGATGTGTGCTGTTGATGACTGCGAACCGTGGCAGGTGTACAACGACACCCGGCCAGTGGCGCGGAAGCGGCACTGCTGCTCGGAGTGCGGCCGCGACGTCGCGGTGGGCGAGACCTACCTGCGCATCCAGGGTCTGTGTGACGACCGTTGGGATACCCACAAGATCTGCCGGCATTGCGAGGCGTTGAGCGCCTTCATGATTGTGCTGTGTTCCGGCTACCCGCTGGGCGACCTGTACGGGGAGTTGGTCGAGCACTGGCGGGAGGGCTACGCCTCGATCCCTCTCGGCCGACTGATGGTCGCCATGAAGCACCGCTGGCACGACGGTAGGGATCCAGTCCCCACGGGAGTTTCCGAGCTGGCGAAGGCGATGCTGCAGAAGGCGGTGGCGTGATGACCGATCGCTACCGAGTGGGCGGCAAGCAGCCCGGCAACATCTACAAGGTCACCCCCGAGCACCCCGAGGGGAAGCGGTTCGGGTTCACCCTGAGGGACGAAGACGGCCCACTTGTTGTGGCTGCGCTGAACGCCTATGTCGAGCCGGAGTCCGCCGAGTCGTCCGGCCCTCGCACCCTGACCGTCACCTGGCACCCGGACGCGATCCGCAGGGCGGTCGACCACGCGCTCGCAGTTCTGAAGGGCGACCCCGACGCCGAGGCGTTCCGCATCGGCAGTGGCCATCTGACCGCGATGGATCTGGCGTGCCTGATTGACGCGGGCAGGGCATTTCTGGACGACGAGCGTGCCCCCACTGTCCATCGCTGCCACTCGGCGTGCCCCTGCGAGGGGAATCCGGTGTACCGCCAACATATGCAACATCCAGGCTTCGACTTCGCCTGCCCGTTCTGCCCGAGCCCCGAGGCCGTCTCCGGGGTCCCCTCTGGTGGTGATCCTGACCATGGCTAGGCGACTCACAAGCTACGGCGAGGTTCTAGACGTCCTCACGGGACTTCGCGCCGCGGTGATCGAAGGACGTCGCCGGGAGGGCCTGACCCTGCGTGACCTAGCGGCCATCTCCGGGACGTCGATCAACGGCTTGAGCCGGTTCGAGCGGGGGGTCGGGGACATTCAGCTGGCAACAGCCCTGAAGTTGATCGCTTGGCTGTCGGGTCGCCCCTCTGGTGGTGATGGCAATGGGTGAAGGCTCCAAGATCGAGTGGACGACACACACGTTCAACCCATGGTGGGGATGCGCGCGAGTGAGCCCCGGCTGCCGGTTCTGCTACGCCGATGGAACGGCGCAGCGGTACGGCCACCAAGTGTGGCGGCGGAAAGGCCCGCGTCGGATGCTTTCGGACAACAACTGGCGCCAGCCCCTGCGATGGAACCGCGCCGCCGAGAAAGCGGGGGTTCGAGCCCGGGTGTTCTGCGCCTCCATGGCCGACGTGTTCGAGGACCACCCTGATGTCGTCGAGCCCCGCGCGCGGCTGTGGCCGTTGATCGAACAGACGCCTTGGTTGGACTGGCAGTTGCTCACCAAGCGGCCGGAGAACGTGGTCGGCATGGTGCCGTGGGGTTCGGACTGGCCCACCAACGTGTGGCTTGGCACGAGCGTTGAGAACCAGACGTGGGCTGACGCCCGCGTCCCGGTGCTGCTGGACATCCCGGCCAAGGTCCGATTCTTGTCGTGCGAGCCGCTCCTCGGTGCTGTCAATCTCGACCGATGGTTGCCACGCCCATTCGAGCGGCAACAGAGCGGCTATTGGCTTTACGGCACCGACCCGCACGGAGACGACAAACGGTGGGTAAGCGGGTCAGCCATCGGCTGGGTCATCGTCGGTGGAGAGAGTGGCGGCAAGGCCCGGCCCATGGACGTCGCTTGGGTGCTGTCGCTTGTGGACCAGTGCCGTGACAACGGAGTCCCTGTGCACGTCAAGCAACTCGGCTCGGTCTGGGCCAAGGACATGTCCGTGGGTGGCGAACTGGTCTCACGCTCCGACCCGAAGGGCGGCAACTGGGACAACTGGCCGACACGAGTGCGCGTCCGCGAGTTTCCAGGGGTGGCCAGATGACTGTCCTCCTCGCTGGCCTCGCTGTGTTCTTCCTGCTGTGCATCCCCGTCGCCTACTGGATGGGTCGCCGCTCGGTCACCCAAGCCGATGTGGACCGGGTGCTACGGCGTGAGACGAGCTGGTCCCGGCTGAACGACCAGAAGGCTGAAGACCAATCGGGGGGAGCCTCGTGATGGTCACCTTGACCACCCGGGATCCCTGCGGTGTGTGCGGCTTCATCCGCAAGGGCTTCTCTTTCCCCATGATCCGGATCAACAAGCGGTCCATGCGCTCCCACGGCACCACCCTGACAGCGCTTCCCGGTGGCTGCACTGAATGTGGCGCCTATGTCGGGTCGGCGCCTCGTTTGCGGTGGGTGCTGGACCCGGAGAGCGCGGCCGAGGTCGAGGCGTGCCGACTTCGGCGGTGGCCTGAACTCGCCAGTGAGAGGAACGCGGCATGACCCAACCCCAAGATCCTTCCAAGTTGGACCAGAACTTGGAGCAGCTACGGCGGCAGATCGAGGCGGCGATCATGGGGGTCGATCTCGTCGAAGGTGCACACGAGAACGACGGGAAGTTGGGTCCGGACTACGACGGTCCAGCCGCTCGCGCGGAAGCGGTCCTGGGGGTAATCGCGCCCTGGCTGGAGGGTAAGCACAACTCGATGTACGAACGCGCATACTTCGAGGTGCAGAAGGTCCTCGACGACCAGCTCGGCACCGAGGAAGACGACGGTGCCGGCGGTGGTATCGCGGGGGATGTCTGGCTGTTGGCTCAGCAGCGCGACCAAGCACGTGCCGAGGTCGACAGGCTGCATTCCTGGCAGGGCCTCATGTCTCTCTTGGACGAGCACTACCCCGCCCACATCTTCACCGGGGAGAGCGGAGACGAGGGACCAAGGGTTCTGGCGCTGGTGCGGGAAGTGGACAGGCTTCAACACGAGCAGCGATTGCTGCATGAGTCGCTGGAGCGGATGACCGAGCGGTCCGACGGATGGCAGGGCGACGCCAACAAGTATGGCGGCGAGTTGGACGACCTGCGTTACGCCCTGGCGCTGCGTGCATTCACTGTCCCGGATGCCGACCCCGAGACGATGTTGTCCAGTCTGGATGCCCGTATGGCCGACTTGTTGGCCGATCGGGACTCCGAGCGGTCTTCTCGTCAAGCCTGGGCTGAAGAAGCCATGCGGCTGGCGGATCGGTTGGATCGATTGGAGAAGGTCGCGCTCGACCGCAACGCCATCTTCTCCGGCATCCTCGTCGGCATTGGCGGGGAGCACGATGAGCCGCCCGAAGATGAGCAGAACTGGCGGGCGGTTGGCCTGATCGAGCGGCACATCCGCCGGGCGATGGGCCCGCACTACGTCACCCAAGCAGAGGAGCGGCTCGTTCGAGCGGTCGCGCACAACAACCGCTGCGCCTGCATCTCCGACGACCAAGCCTCGTCCCTCGGTCCCCGCTTCTCCCGTCCAGTGTGCGCAGTACACCCGGTGGTGGAGTCGTGAGTGACCGAGAGTGGACGTTCATCGTCGAGCCGTTGCCCGGCTACACCGCAGAGTGGACAACTCTGGAGCGAACCGTCGCCGGCGAGATCGTTGAAGGCATCCGCGCTGACCTTCGCACAGAAGCGTCGCGGTTCTTCGGCCACAACCGGGACGAGCTACGTAGCCGCCGTGAACTCCTCGTCTCGCTGGCCACGACGGTCGCGCAACATGCCGAGGTTCTCCAGTACGGAAGTCCCGACGAGCGGGCCGACCAGACGTTCGACCTTCGGACCATCCTCGTTGCGCTCGCGGCGCAACCGGGCGGAGTGGATTTCCTCGGCTACCACTGGTGTCTCTACCACGAGCTGTGCGGCACGATGCTGCTCGACGACCTCCACGAGGTGGCGTGATGGTCGAGTTCATCAGTGATCCGGAAGCTGATCGTCGCACGCATCGCGAGCGGACCGGGTCCTACTACACGCCGGTTGAACTGGTCGACGCGCTGCTCGACAGCGCGCTTCAACCGCTGATCGACGATGCGCTCGACGCCGACGACCCGGAGCAAGCCCTCCTCGGCCTCACCGTGTGCGACCCGGCCTGCGGCGCCGGGATCTTCCTCATCAGGGCAACGCAGCGCCTAGCCTCCGCGCTGGCCTGGCACCGGGCTGGCCGGCCAGTCGCCCGCAAATTCGTTGAGGAGGACGAGCTCGACTGCAAGCACCCATGCCGCCCCCTGGACGTAGGTGGATACGCACTGGATCATGCATCGGCCCGACGCGACATCATCGCCAAAGCCAAGCTGATGCACGGCATCGACCTCAACCCGATCGCCGTCGAGCTCACCCGCCTCCTGTTGGCCGCCTTGACGGTCGAGCCCGGTCGGCCCAACCCAGACCTGCGGTCGCGAATCAAGATGGGCAACGCTCTCCTCGGCACCACTCCAGCCCTCATCGTCCAGGGCATCCCGGATGTCGCATTCAAACCTCTCCGCGGAGACGACAAGGAGGTCGCTGCCGCACTGAGGGACCGGAACCGTCAAGCACGTTCGTCGCAGTCCGTGCCGGATTTGTTTAGCCCACCAGGCGCGGAATCCACGTTGGCCACACCACGGGCTGAGGGTGGTGAGCGCTGATGCCACGTCTCATGTCGGTGGCCTTCACGGAGCAGGCCGTTCGGGATCGCACAAAGACCGTTACGCGCCGCCAGGGCTGGGCGTTCCTCAAGGCCGGCGACCGACTCACCTTGTGTCGCAAGGTGATGGGGCGCAAGCCGGGCGAGCCGTTGGTGCGGATAGCGCACGTCGAGGTGATGAGCGTCGGCCGCGAGCGGCTACGTCAGATCACGGCGGATGAGGTCGCACTGGAGGGTTTCCCTGGCATGTCCCCGGAGGAGTTCATCCGGCGGTTCTTCGTGGTGGCACAAGGAATGTCGAGAGACGACTTCGTGACCCGGATCGAGTGGCGCTACCTCGATGACCCCGCGATTTCAGCTGAGGGTGGTGAGCCGGAATGAAGCGACCTCGTGGGACTTGTGCCAAGTGCGGGCGAGACTGCCGACTGCGAGCTGACGGCACCGTCGGTGCGCACGGGCGCCTGAATCGCTCGGGTATCACCATCCAGCGCACATGTCCCGGCGTTGGCCAGTTGCCAGGAGGTGGCCAATGAGCCTCAATGAGATCCACGAACTCCCGCTGGCGAACCGGCTCGTCGACGCCGAGATCCGAGGCTGGCTTGACCGCAAGTTCGCCCTTCAGTTCGCCCAGTACGCCGAGGATTCACCCGAGTGCAAGGCGCTCGAACAGGCTCGATACGTCGCGCTAGACGGCTACACCTACTACCTGACGCTGCCCATCCTGGATGCACTTCGCCGGGCTGGCCTCCTGGTTGAGGATGGTGAGCCGGAATGAGCACCGACGAGCTGGTTGTTGTCGTCCACCGCTCCTGCGGCCATATCGGTCAAGCCGTGCCGAAGTCGCACCGGCATCTCGCCGAGGGACAGCACAAGCTCCTAGCCGCCGCTGGCTACCACCAGTGGCGCGTCCGGGTCGAAGCGGTCACCGACGAGATGCTGTCGCGCTGCCTTGTGGTCTGCGACGTGTGCCGTGTCGACCCGAGCCGGGGCTTGCTGCCATCCGTCCTGGCCGCCCAACTCAGTGACCCCGAAGTTCGCGATGTGGCCGCCTATGGAGCCGCGATCCATCACGCCTTGGTTGAGGGCGGTGACACCTCACCATGACCACCTCCTCCGCAGCCGACGTCCTCGGCGTGCTGTCCCGAGCCGACAGGCGTTGGGCCGCCAAGACCAACGACGTTGAGCAGGACGTCGCGTACCTCGAGCACCTCACCGCGGCTGTGACGGCCCATCTGGCCGGCAAGCAGCAGCACCGCATGTCCACCCTGGAGACCCTGGTGTCCGCGATCCTGCTGGACGACTACGACCCCGATTGGGATCTCATCGACCAGGCCCAGGAAGCGGTCCGGATCATCCAGTTCGTTCATACCTACTTGTTGGGCGTTGGCGCCCGGATGAGGGGGGCTGCCTGAGTGTCCGCTGGGTGGAAGGCGATTCGCTGGGCGAAGACGGTGCCACCGGTACGCCGTAAAGACGGCAAGCCGGACTCCGTCGCGCAGCATGTGCTGCTCGTCTTGGCCACCTTCGCGGACAAGGAAGGCCGAGCCCGACCCGGGTTGTCCACTCTGACCAGTGAGACCTACCTGTCGGATGACACGGTGGACGGCGCTCTTAGCCGACTGGAGAACGCCAAGCTGATCTCACGTGGCGGGTCGTTCAATGGCACCACCGTGTGGATGCTGAATCTCTCGGTTGGTCCCGACGGGGCCATGGACGGGGAGCTTCAGGAGCGTCGCGAGCGGGCGCGCATCAAGCGGAACGAGCGTCAACAGCGGTACGCGGATCGGCGAAAAATGACGGTGCCGGACACCGTCAGCAATGACGGCGCGGGAGACCGTCACCTAACGGTCTCGGACACCGTCAGCGTCGAGAGTGCTGGCGGTGCCGCACACCGTCAGATGACGGTGCCGGACACCGTCACTAACGGTGCCGCACACCGTCAGATGACGGTGCCGACATCGTCATCACCGCAGGTCACTCCGGCTGTAACTGCCATTGAACTGCCATTGAACTGCCAAGGAACTGCCACTATCCCCGAGTCGGCGCAGATGGCCGAAGGTCGCGCCGCAAACGGCACTCCTTGCTTCGAGGACTTCTATTCGATCTACCCACGCAAGCGGGCACCGGCAGACGCACGCAAAGCGTGGGACAAGATCGTCGCCGGGTCGAAGAAGGCGCCCGCCGTCGACCCGGCAGTCATCGTGGCCGGTGCGCGTCGCTTCGCCGCCGAACGAGCCGGAGAGAACCCGAAGTTCACCCCGTACCCAGCGAGTTGGCTCAACGACGGCTGTTGGGCCGACGAGCCAGATCGGCCGCCCTCGCAGAAGTCAAGCGGCTACCAGCCCTGGGCCAATCCCGCCGACCAGTCCGCCTATGACGAGGAGCTGCTGCCATGACCACCGCCCAAGATCACATCGCCGACACCCTCGACCGCGCCCAGAAATGCTGGGACGAAGTCCTCAACCCCAACGCACCCGACAACACCGCCGTCAGCCTGCTCATCTACCACGTGACCACAGCAGTCCTCCTCGAACACCTCCGCCGACTCGAGCCCGGCCTGACCGAACTGCTCGTGCCCTGGCTCTGCGGTGTGGACGGCGGGATCTTCGCTGACGGCTACGCCGGCGAGCTGCTCTACCAGTGGCGCCAGCAGTTGGCTGCCGACCAGCCGCTCGCCCCGATCGGACCCGACGAGGCCCAGCCATGACCGAACCATTGGTGCTCCTCGAACGCGACTACCCAGGGCTGGACTTCGATCCGCATTGGATTCGGGAGAACCGCGAGTCGGCGGAACGTCGGCTGAAGGACTTCCCGGTGCACTACCGGTATGCCCAGGTGTCCAGCGAGGAGACCGCCGCGTGGGTTCATCGGGTGATCCGGGATGCGGTGGAGGCGAGCAGTCTGATCACCGTTGCCGTAACCCACGGACCGTCCCTTCTGCTGCTGGGTCCGACCGGCACCGGCAAGACGCACCAGGCGTACGGAGCGATCCGGGCGCTCGCCGAGTCGGGCGCGTCGGTCAACTGGGTCATCACCACCGCCGCAGACATGTACGCCCGGCTCCGCCCCCGTCACCGCGTGGACTCCGAAGAGGAATTCGAGCGCTACCAGAAGGCGCGCGTGCTGGTGGTCGACGACCTGGGGGCAGCAAAGGGCTCAGAGTTCACCGAGGAGATCAACTACCGATTGATCAACCACCGCTACCAGAACGAGATGCCGACCCTGATCACCTCGAACATCCCACCAAAGGAACTCGCCGCGGACCTCGGCGAGCGGGTGACTTCCCGGCTCACCGAGATGGCTCACCGCGTGGTGCTCAAAGGCGACGACCGTCGCCGCCAACTCCGGCCGTCCTGGATGGACCTCAGCGACCCGGACAGGGAGGCCTCATGAGCACCCAGGAGCAGTGGGACATCCACTGGCAACGGATCTACGACGTCGTCGCTCAGGGCGACCCATCCGCTGTCGTCCCGCTGCGTCAGGCATTGGAGGAGTGCGCGTGAACACCGACCCGTCGATGAGTTGGGACAACCTGCAACGAGTGGCCGTCGCATGGCACGAGGCGCGGTTCCCGCTAGCTCGACCGACGCATGTCGCATTGAAGGTGGCCAGCGAGGTCGGTGAGCTAGCGGACGCGGTCCTTGCCGATCAGGGCACGAACAGCGCCACTGGAGACGGCGACGTGCTCGGGGAGGCCGCCGATGTGGTCATCGCGACCATGGTCCTACTCGGCCGGTGGAGGCCCGGCGACGACCTGATGGCGGCCGTGCGGGACAAGCTCAACCTCCTCTGCGACCCCAGCAGCGGTCACCGGGCGGCGTTGCGGTCAGCACTCGGGGAGACGGCATGATGCCCCCCGATTACCGGCCCAGCGTGGCCGCCAGAGAGACAGAACAGGGTGGCGAGGGTGCCGGTGCCGTGGACGCTCTGGCGCGCGTTCTGGACCCCGATGCGTTCGAACCGTCGGAGCATCCCCGCAACATCGGCTGGGAGCTTCAGCGGGCTGACCGGAAGCGGACGGCTGTGGCTCATGCGGTGCGGGCGTTGGCCGCGGGCTACCGGCTGGTGTCCGAGGAGGCCGACTGTGACTAGATACCGCCTGTATCTCTGTGGGCTCGACGGGCCCATCGAAGTCCCGAACCCGGATTGCCCCAACGCTGCGGAGCACACGCCCTCGCCGACCCGCTATCTGCATCTCTCGGGATGGGCGGAGGAGATGGCGAAGACCCATACGCAGCGCCGGTGTGAGGATTGCGGCCGTCTGGTGATCTGGGTGCCGCGCCAGTCGGAGGAGTCGTCGTGACGACCCCGTATGTCGGCCCACCCGCGTCGGAGTGGAGCTTCGGGCGGTGCGGGTACGCCCCCACCGAAGCGGACGTGCTGTGTATGGCTGACGCCGTCTGGCACGGCATCTGCGGTGACGTACACGGCGAGTTCGTCAAGGGCCTCGAGTGTTGCGAGAAGCACAGGCCGATCATGCAGACGCTGGTGGCCTACATCCACCCGATCGAGGCGCCGTGCGGTCTACCGGATGCGATCTTCATCCCGTCGGAGAACCGCTGCGTCCTGCCGTGGGATGAGCACTTCCTGACCGCACACGAAGAGCTTCAGGAGTCCCCGTCGTGATCGCCTTTGGGTTGTCGGCCCTTCCATGCGGCGACGTAGCGGCGGACGTAGTCGCGGACGATCGTCGAGCGATCCCGGTCGTGAGCGTCCTCAACGGCAGCTCTGGCGAACTCCTGCCAGAGGTCGTCAGGCATGCGGATAAGCCGAGGCTTATCCCAGTCTTCCTCGCCCATTGGTCGCCCTCCGCGTATATACGGACACCCCAGTCTAACTGCTTGCAATCGAGTGGGCATAGAGGTACGCTCACGTATATACGTAGAGCGTGGTTGATCTGCGGCGGAGGCAGGGGCATGACCACAGGATGTGGCTGCGAGTGCAACAGCGGTGGGTTCTGCGGCGGCTGCGGCCATGCCGGATGCCGGATGCGGGATGCGGTGAGAGCGATGACCACCAGGACGGCAACGTGCACGTGGGACACCGGTTCCATGTACGGCTGCGCCCCGGCGTGCTCCAAGCCGGCGACGCGCCTGGTGCGCTACCGCAGTGGTAGCTACCCGATCGGCAAGCCGTTCTTCGAGGCGCTGCTGTGCCAACGTCACGCTCGCCTGCAGGAAGCCGTGGAGTACACGGGCTGGGTTGAGACGGTGCCGCTTGAGACCGGCCGGGGCTGAGGAGGCAGAGGCAATGAGCGAGAAGGAATCATCCGAGTACGGCTTCATGGCCACGTTGGACGGCACCCGCTTGGTCGTGTCGGACAGCAACGGTGGCGGGGACCGGTTCTACGCCGGCTCGCGGTCCGAGGCGGTGGGCGCGATCGAGCGCTACATCCAGCGGTGCGCCCACATTTTCGCCGACTGCATGGCCGACGACCTGTTCGACGAGGACGACGACTCGGACCCCGAGGACGACGAGGGCTGAGGAGGTAGGGCGTGGTGCTTGGGTACAACAACCCCGTGAACGAGTTCCAGATCGGCGATGTGGTCCGTGTCGGCCGTGGGCAGTTCGAATGGACGATCACCGGGAAGGGTGCGACGACCGGGCTCACGCTCAAGAACGAGCACGGCCGCACGCGGTACGCGCAGACCTTCGACGTGACCATCCTGCGCCGCGCCGCCGAGATTCAGGGCTGAGGAGGCAGAGGCATGACCGGACCTGAGCATTACCGCAAGGCCGAGCAGTTGCTCGCCGAGATCTCGGGCTATGGCGGCGTCCCAGTGAACGATCTCGACATGGGTCGCGCTGCGGTCGCCCAGGTGCACGCGACGCTGGCCCTGGTCGAGCTCATGGCTGCCTCCGAGCTTCGCGGGGAGGCGCAGTCATGACCGCGGTGATCACTTGCGACACGCGAATCGACGACCTCGCAACCCCTCGCGGCTACAGGGCTTCGTGCGTGTGCGGCTGGGAGAGGGATGTGAAGTCGGCCCGGATAGGTCTGGATGCCGCCTACTCCATCTCCCTCAGTTTGGTCGTTGCCCACCGTGAGCTTCGCGGGGAGGTCTGACCCATGACTGCGACTGAGATCGTCTTAGTTGTCGCCCTGCTGGTAGCTGCTCTTGTGGGTTGCCCGGCGTCGTACTACGTCGGCCGGATGATCCGTCAGGGCAAGCTCAATGCGGCCTACAACCCAAGGCTGGGCCGACGGGTGTGTGGCTGCCGGCAAGCGAGCGGTGGAGCGTTTTGGGAGGCCTGATGTCCACTGAGGACCCCACCCCACTAGCCCAGAGGCTGCACAGCGTGGCCGACTCGATCGTCGGCGAGTCGCTGATCTCGCCACCCCACCAGAAGACCCGACTTGAGGCCCTGGCCGTCGAGGTCCGACAGGTTGTCGATCACCTGACCGGAGGTAGCGATGACTGACCTAGCCCAGAGGCTGGTCCACGTAGCCGCTCAGGCAACGTACGGCGCTGCTTACGGCAAGGCAACGAAGCAGAAGGCGGAGCGGGCCGTGGTCGCCGTGCTGCGAGAGCTGGCCGGGCTCCATCAGGAGAGGCAGCCGGACGACGGCATGTCCCCGTACGAGATGCGCCAGTTGGCCGACTCCATCGAGAAGGGGGGAGCGGAGTGACCGGGCGATTCGCCGGATATACGGTCGAGGAGCGTCTACGCCGCAACCACATCGTGGAGAACGGGTGCTGGCGATGGACGGGCAGCCATGGGCCCAAGGGCTACGGGTTCATAAGCACGAGCGGAAGGACACGAGCCGTCCATCGCGTGGCCTATGAGATCTGGAACGGGCCTATTCCGGACGGGCTGGAGATCGACCATGAGTGTCGCGTCCGGGACTGCATCAACCCCGAGCACCTACGCGCCATGACCCACCGCGAGAACGTGCGGAGGGCGGTCAGGTCGCGTCGTACGCACTGTCGCCGCGGCCACCGATACACGGACAAGACCGCGAAGATCCGCGTCAGGAACGGCACTGAGTACCGGGATTGTCGCCCCTGCAGGCATCTGCAGGAGGTTGCACGGAAGAAGCGCGTGAGGAAGCGGCGGGCCATGGAGATCGGATTCCTACTTCCCTCAGTGAGGGCCTTAGGTCGTGGCAGCAACGTCACGCACGCAGCCGAGATCACAGAGTCTGAGTTCCCTTGGGGAATTCACCGGTACCCATCCCGAACGGCGCTGTGTGGAGTTCGAGGTTGGGGGGAGACGACGGGCCCTGCGACCTGTAAGCGATGCCTGAGGCGCATGTCGGCTCTCGGCATCCAGGAAGGCGGCAGCGGCGATGGCGACTGAAGATCGAGCGCCCTGGGAAGTGATCCGAGCAGCAGCGGACCGGCTGGAGAAGCTGGCGCTCGAAGCGTCGCCGGGCCCTTGGGAGATCGAGTACACCTACAGCGGCAAGACGCCGCAGGCCGTCTTCCGGATGGACCCGGACTACCCAGATGACCCGGACTTCTCCTTAAGCCTCGGAGCGATGGAGGCTCCCGCCGACAACGAGTGGATCGCCACTCTGTCCCCTGCTGTTGCTGAGCCACTCGTAGCGTGGCTGCGGGCCACGGCGAGTTGGGCAAAGCGCGAGTGTGGCATGTGCTCATCGGAGGCGGCGGGGGTTTCCTTCGTGTCCAACAAGTACCGCCAGCCGCTGGAACTATCCCACAAGATCCTCGGGGAGCAGCCATGACCGTCTCTCTTGCTCAGTCCCTCGTAGACGCAGCAGCCGAAGCGATCGCGGCGGCATTCAACGACAACCTCATCGGCTACGTCGCCGTCGTGGACGGCAAAGAGGTCACCTTCAACCCGGAAGACATCCAGTTCGTCAGGACGGTCGACGGACCGAGCCTATGGGAGCACATGGCGCGCGCAGCTCTGGCCACCACGCCGTACGCCACGGCACTCGCCGCACGTAAGGCGGTCTTCGAGCACGCCGACCAGCTGATGGTCACCGCTGCCGACATGTACCGCAAGGCCGCTGATCTTCGGGAGTCTCCATGTCCCTGAACTACACCCCGTTGAGACACAAGATCGCCGAGCGCGGCTTCTGGGTAGGGCAGGCCGTCGCGTTGATCGGATGCGCTCTGCTGGCCGTCCTGAACGTGACCGTAGGCGCCGAGTGGCCACAGTGGGTCATCTTCGCGGGTGTTGCGGTCTCGGTCGCATCCAGCGTTCTGAGTGCCCTGACTAAGCCGGAGCCACGGCGATCAGCCCAGCACGGGGAGCCGACATGACCGACCTCCCCGAGCACCGCGTAGCCGTAACCGTGTTCGCCACGGTGCGGGCCGTAGACGAGCGCGATGGCGGGTCGATCGTGGAGCACGCCTTGCGGGATCTCATCAAACGGTGCGCGGACGGCGATGGCCACCTGGTGGTGTACCTCCATGGGGAGCCGCGCCCCGTCTCGGTGGTCGACGTGATGGAGACCGGCATGGCGGCCGGGAACGGCTACCTGTGGCTGCGGCCGACACCGAAGTCCTACCGGGAGCGAGGTGGATCATGACCGCCGAGCCCATCGCCCTCGTCCCTGAGCCCATTGAGTTGGAGGCGAAATGACATGGTCGGAGTGCCCGTCGTGCGGGCCAGTGGGCGTGGAGTGTTACGAGCACGGCCCCGAGGACTTGCCGCTGGCAAAGGCACTGGCCGCGTTCTTCCAGGGCAAGGAAGAGCCGGACGCCGACCAGGTCGGCTGGTTCCTGACCGACGCGTCCGTGCTGCGCGACGCCGCCGGGCCCGGCCCGTATTCGCTGACCCTGCTGGAGCAGGGCTGGCATAACGAGCACGCGTTCATCCTGAATGACCTCGTTGTGGTGCTCGGTGAGGGCGGGAAGGACTGCCCGGCCACCCCTGAGGTCGTGGCCAAGCTGCCCGACGGGGTGTCGATCTCCAGTTCGGCGGGGGACGCAGGGTTGGAGTTGGAGGAGAAGCAATGAACGAGACCGACCTCGGGCCCATCGACCTGACCATCCTGCATCTCGACGAGCAGGGCCGATTGGGCTACCTCCGGCCTTCCGATGAGTGGTTCGTCGATGGTGAGCCGGTACCGCACCACTGGCAGTTGTACTGCGATCGCCTGTTCCAGGCCGGATTCCTGCCGAGGTTCATGGAGGTTGCCTCGTGAGCACCTTGGACCGCCAGATCAGGAACGAACTCAACGAGGAAGGCGAGCGGTGGCTCACGTGGACCCAGTTAGCCCAGGCTCATGTTGCGGTCCTTGACCTCCTCGATCGCTGTGAGACCGACCAGCACCAGGGGTTCGCGGCGAACAGCGCCATCCGAGAGGCCATCGGGTCCGCCCTCGGCATCACCCAGGAGGCCCCGCATGGCGGATGATCTTGTCTCCCGTCTCTCGGCGACCCTAGACGAGGCTGAGCGGGTAGCCCAAGCAATCCCTGAGTCGTCGGGGCAGCGCATCTGGGACACCTCCGAATCCGGCGACGTGATCGACGACTACGGCCGTCCGGTGGCAGTGGGTGCTTGGGACGGGGACCTCGGCGAGGTTGGGCGCCACATTGCCCGCTGGGACCCTGAGGCAGTACTCCGCCTAGTAGCAGCACATCGGGAGATCATCGAGAAGTACCGGACGGCCCAGACGACCGTGAAGGTGTCTGACGGGACGATCCTGGCCGGCGCTATGAAGGTCAACCTCCGCGCCTACGGCGAGATGCTCAAGTTGGTCGCGCGCGGCTGGGGCATCGGGGACAAGGAGGACTGAGCCATGGCGTGGGGTCTCGACGCAAGCAACGTCTCCGACAATGGCCACACCGTAGGAGCAGCAGTAGGGAACACACCCATGGAGCGTCGTCGGGCTGTTCGGGTGGTGGCAGCCAACGCAGCAGACGCCGCAGAATGCGTCATGGTGCTGGAAGCTCTCGGGCTGGTGGCTGCGGAGGGTCGTGTGGAAGGAGGCGAGGCGGCGTAATGGGACAGCAGATCATCAAGCAGCCGAACGGCCGGTACGCGGTCTTCTCCAGCAACACGGACACGGTCATCCTCTGGGACGCCACAGAGGAGGAGATCGTCGACCACTTCGCCGAGCAGGGCGAGGCCGATGCCCGGACCCACGCCTGGGTGCTGATAGAGCACGTCCGGGCTGGCCGACCCAAGGACGCCTACTTCCAGTTCGCCATGACGTGGGACGAGGCGCTGGACATGGACCACGAGCATGGCGGATCGGTGCGGTTCGACTATGAGTCGGAGCAGACGCCATGACCTCCCCCGACCTCCAGTCCACCCTTGACGCCGCGCTGGTCCGCCTAGCCGCCGCGGAGCGCGTGTGCGTGCTGGTCGGCTGGACTGCGCAAACCAGTAATTCCGACCTCGCCAAGGCCCTCAGTCAAGCCTGGCAGGAGTGGCACCGCGATTACGGCTCTGAGGCCGAAGAGCCAACCGATGAGGAAGTGCTCGAACTGGCGGCACGCCGCGTCGTGATCCGCGACGTCACGCTGATTCGCTTACGGCGGGAGTTCGGCGATGGATCTTGACTCCACCCTTTCCGTCATCGACGAGGCAGCAGTCCACCACTGTGGCCACTGCGACACCGTTCTAGGGCCAGAGGCACCGTCGACGCTGTTCTGTGACGACGTCTGCCAGGAAGCCTTCTACGCGGCCCGCAGCGAAGCCCTGGTGGGCTACAGGGAGCCTGTGGAGCTGGCTGCGCACTATAGCAATCAGCGGGAGGTCGTTAGCCCGGAGACGGCGTGTGGGCTCACAGCCACCGACTTGTTCAACGTGCCAACTGAACTCGTCACCCCCACCGCACCTGCACGCCAGCCAACCGCGGTACGACGTCTGGCCTGTTCATGCGGCGAGCCAGTCTCGCGACTGCGCGGCGAGGCCCTGTGCCGCCGATGCACCGAGCGACTCAGTGGCGTGCCGGACCCTGTCGGGCCAGGAGCATGGCGGGCACACTTCGCCGCACCGTGGAACCCGGGTATGAGCGTCGTCCCGAGTGAGGGCTATGGCGACATGCCGCCACTGACCTTGCGGGGCATCCGTCCAATCCGACTGTCCATCTGGCTCGACGACATGGACCCGAACACCACAGCCGAAGACCGTTACCAGTTGGAGTCCTATGACCAGGACACCCGAGACGCCGTCTACCGGGTCCAGAACCTCCAGTCCCACCGCTACATCGTCTTCCGGCCAGGACCGGGTGTGCCGGATTCGTGGCTAGGTAGCTTCAACGGTCGCTGGGAAGAGGTCGACCGCCAGTGTCGGAGCGGCCAACTGTTCGGCGGAAACTGTGTCGTCCGGCCCACAGTGCGCTACGAGGTCCGGGAAGACGGCGTGTACGCAGAGGTGTGGGAGTGCCGCCCGCGCCACGGTTTCAGGGCCACGGAACGCATGGGCCAGGTCGTCTCGGAGCGGACGCTGGACATCGCGGTCAACTTGACCACAGGCGAGCAGTCGCGGGCACTGACCTACGACGACATCGTGCGCCTGCACGACACCATCCGCCGCATCAACCCAAGGGGGAACCGGTGACCGACGGGATTAACGAAGCGCTCACGGCGATTGAAGCCTCGCGGCGGCTTCTCAAGGTCCAGATCATCGCGCAGATCGGCCACGAGACATACGAGCTGGGCAGCGGCATGGTTGGTGAGGCTGAGCCATTGCGGGAGTGCGCGGACCTTCTCCGGGGCATTGCCGATCAGCTTGAGCGGGAGGCCCCGTGACCGACGACCTGACCACCCGACTGCTGAAAGCGATCAACACCGCCTCCCGGGACGGCATCGGCGCCTACATCGAAACCTTGGTCGCCATCCATCAGGACACCGACAGCGTCCGCGGCCCCGGCTGGTATGAGGCCCACTGTGACTGCGGGTGGCTGACGTCCGGCGATGAGCCGGTGGTTGAGGACGCCGCTCGTCAGCACGTCCTGGAGAAGCACCCGCCACTGATCTCCCGCCTCTGCCAGGCACACCGAGACATCGTGGAGGCCTACAAGGCGGCAACGGAAGCAGCGGTCACCGTGCTGGACCGTCCCGTGGCGACGATGGTCGGCAAGCACATCGCCGCTACATATGGACGTGTCGTAAAGCGCATCGCCTCCGCCTACGGCCTCGATACTCCCCGGGAGGACCGGTGATCGCTCACGTGCTCAGTGCCGGCAACGCACCAGCCGAGACCATCGACGCCATACCGCAATGCGGGCTGGACTACTGCGACCAATGCAGCGACTGCCTCGATTGCCATGCCGAGGATCCCTGTTTCGGTGACGTTGACACACCACCAAGCGGGCAGCACGTCTGGATTGTGTACCCGGAGGAAGCGGCGGCATTCAAGAAGCGGATCTTGGCTACTCCCAGGGAGGACACATGACCGACAGCTACCCGCCGTTCAGCGGTGCTGATGCCCGGTGCCGCAAGTGCCACGGGTCCGTAGGGACGCGCTACTACCCGGCCGGCACGGTCCTACTGGCGAGCCATCCGGGCGGTGGTCAGTCGATCGGGGTTCGCCCCGGCGCCGAGGAATGGCTCCTGCGGTCCTGCAACGACTGTGACTTCGCCTGGCCGGAGGCGTGCGCGGATGCCCACGTCGACACGATGTTCGAACCGCGGGAAGACACATGACCAAACCGCCACGTATCACCATCTGGCACCCGGTAGGCCCAGAAGGCGAAGCGCTCGCCAACCTGATCAAGGGTGTCCTACCGGAGGCGGACGTCCACCTGGGACCACTCCCGACGCCGCTCAAGATGCCACCCAGCGACACGTCCTGGATCAAGTTCACGGAGTCCCGCAGGGAGCGCCGTAAGCGCCTCGGCCTGCGCTGGTGGCAGCGGGAGAAGCACGGTGGGGTCGAGGAGCGAAACGGCCTGCTGCTGTTTCCACCGGGGTCGACCTCGAAGGGTGGGTCGACGTCATGACCCACATCCTCACCCTGGACGACTGGGACAGCGACGGCATCAATAAGCGCGTCAGCTGCGACTGCGAGTTCGGCCAGGACCACCATCAGCTGGACTTCGAGGCGGACGACGCCTACGACGATTGCCGGGACTGCTCGGCCACCTTGGACCAGTTCGGCCGCTGCTGGTTCTGCGACCGAGCGTGGATCTGGTCCGCCACCCCGACGAGTGTGGAGGCTCCATGAGCGGCTGGAACGAAGAGCGCGACCAACCTCACGCCGAGGTGCAGCGGGTTGGCCGATGGACATATCGCGTGTCGGTGGTGCACGGCCTCACGTGCTACGGCCCGGGCGGCTCCGGCTGGCATGTGCTGGGTCGCCGCCGTGCCGAACGCAAGGCTGCACGGGTGTTGGCCCGCTACCTGCGTGACCAAGCTCGGCAGGCGGATATCACGCGGTTGGAGGCTCCATGACCGAGACTGCCGAGGCACCTCGCTGCGGCGGCTGCTACCGGTCCGACTTCAACGGCTGGACGAGCACGGCTACCCCCACTATGACGGCAAGGGCACGTGCGCGGACTGCACAGAGGACTGCTGGCGCATCCCCGAGGCTCCGTGGAGGGTCCATGACCACGCCTGAGTTGATCTGCGCCGTCTGCCTTTACGTCCGCCACCGTCCCGACCTCGACGAGGACCAGCTCTCCGAGACCGAGATCCTCACGGTCAAGGGCGGCATTCTGGTCTGCGTCCGGCATATCTCCTGTGTTGGTGACCCAGGGCTGGTTCTCCACCACGCCATCAAGGGCGCGGTCCAAATGGAGTCCAAAGGGCAACTCGCCAGCCTCTCGGAGTACCAGGACTGGCGGTACCGGCAGATACCAGGAGTTACCGACGCCCCATCCGGGGAGGCTCCATGACCACGGAACAGCGCATCCAGTGCGTCACGTGCACCAAGCAGCCTCCCCGCCGCGCGACACCCGGTTATATGACGTGCGACCGCTGCGCGGACCTCATCCGGGAATGCCTGAAGGAAATCCCAGAGCTCTACGCCGCAGTCGTCCGCCCAGGGGCGTTGCTGCCCGTCGTTGCGCCAGGTGCACGCCGCGGCCCGGGGTTTGGCTCACGCTCGCCGGCGAACGACCAGACGATCGTGCTCACCGATCCGCGTACCACGTGGACGGAGCAGGCCCCCATCCACAACCCACTCGTCGTGGTCGAGTCGTGGGCCCGGATGGTCCGGGAAGACACCGGTGAGAAGCCTCCCGACGGTCCCGCGACGGTTACCGGCGAAGTCGCCTTGCTCATCAGGCGGATGGACTTCATCACCCGCCAGCCGTGGATCGACGACATGTGGAAGGAACTCAAAGAGGTCCGGGGCTCGCTGCGGCAGTTCAACGGCGAGCACAAACCCCTGCCAGTCGGTCGATGCCCCACACTGGTAGGAGACAAAACCTGTGACACCCCACTCTGGGCCCCGGTCGATGGGGACACCATCAAGTGCCGCGGCTGCCGCAGAGAGTGGTCCCGCAGGGAGTGGCTGCACCTCGGGGCGACGTTGGGAGTGGTGAGCAATGGGTGAGATGTCAGCAGCCCCGCTCGAGTGGCACCCGTCGATGGGCCCATGTCAAGCGAGAGGTTTCACTGGCGCACAGCTTGGGGCGCCATGCCCGGACTGCGGTCACAACAACCTGGTACATCCCGGCATCCACAATCCAGCGCTCATGGCCTGCGTCATCTGCGAGTTGCTGCAGCACATACCGCCCCCGTACTGATCTACCATGGCGGCATGCAGGGGTGGCCGGAGGAGTTCCACGTCCTCTACGAGGACGGCCGTTGCTTCATGGACCGCTACGCCGTCGCCGCCTGGGCCAAGGTGTCCGTCCGGACAGTCCAGCGACGCTGCAAGGTCGTCGGGCACTACAAAGGCCGGGCGATGTACGACCGCGACGAGAGCGAGAAGGTGCTGTTTCCGCTCATCGGCGTGGCGAGTTGACAAGGACCCCTGTCCACCCTGAAGCTACTAACGTGCGCGATCTGTCTCGGTAGCGCCATCGCCGCGTGTCCCCTCTGGACCGGGGCTTTCTGCTTCCCGGGGACTGTCTCATCCGGAGGTGGTCGTGGATGCGTCGACCAAGTGGGCACTCTGGGGAACCGGGGTAACCGCGTCCTTCGTGGCCCTGGAAGCCGCGGCGTTGCGTGAGGAGATCACCGAGGGCAAGCCCCGCGGGACGCTGACCGCCACCATCCGCCTCGGCTTGGGGATCCAACCGCAAGCCCGCCGCAGGTTCGCTCTCGGCGCGGTGTTCGTGGCGTTCTGGACGTGGTTCGTCCTGCACATCGTGGCCGGCATCGGACCGAACAACGTCCCCGGCTGGCGCCGGGCGCACCAGTAGAGGCCACCAGCTCACAAGACCCCAGCCGATCAGCTGGGGTTTCGTCGTCTCAGGGGGTGACCATGTCCCCTCAGCCTGGCGACTTCGGCTTGGTCTCCATCCGCGGCTTCCCCGGCCTGCTGGTCCGCATCGGTCAAGGCCTCTCCGGCGACGGCTGGCACGACTACCACCACGCCTTCCTTGTCCTGGACGACGGTGAGGTGTTCGAAGCCCAACCGGGCGGCGCCCGCATCCGACCCTTGTCGGACTACGACAACACCAACGCCGTCTATTCGTCGTGGCCATTGTCCGACGAGCAGCGGGCCGCGATCGTCCGCGAAGCCCGGCCGTTGGTGGGCACCCCGTACTCCTGGTTGGACTATCTGAGCCTCGCGTTGCTGCACTTCGGGATCCGGCCGGCGTGGCTGCGGCGGTACGTGGCAGACACAGGGCATCAAATCTGCAGCCAGCTTATTGATCATGTGTATCTGCGCGCCGGGCTGCACATGTTCTCCGACGGACGGTGGCCAGGAGACGTCACACCAGGGGATCTGACCCTTGTCCTGAGCGGCCCGGCGTAACGTGGCCGGACAATTCGGCGTGGTGCGACGTCCAAAACAGACATGGACCGAGACCCAGGCATAGAAGCCGCCGTTGACCAGTTCCTGACCGCCCTCGCGAACGGCGACATGGACACGATCGTTCAGTTCGCCGAGTGCCCGAACTGCTCCGCTGAATACCCGGACTTCCATAGCCCGGCAGGATCGATGCACACCCTGTGTAACAACTGTGGATGGTCCTCCGAGGCATAGAGGCCAACGAACGGCGGGGTGATCGTATGAAGCACCAGTTGTTCGACGAGGCCACGGTGATCCGGACTATCGACGTAGGCCATGGCGTCGCGCTACTGGTCACCGAACCTGACGACCGAAACCCTCACGGAGTCCGCGTCAAGCACGTCTGCACCAGTTGGCCCGACGATCAGGAACCAGATGGCGAGTTCGTTAAGGTCGTCGCCCCGGCCCTAGCTCCAGCCCATGTCGTCCACTCGCTTGACCCGGCGACGGTAACGGCGTCGATCCTTTGCCCTGACTGCGGGCTCCACGGTTTCGTCCGTGGCGGCGTCTGGGTTCCAGCGTGAGCCGGCCATGCTCACCACCAACCCCATCTCCGAGCTAGTCGGCACCCTCGCCGCGCAGTTCGGCCACAGTGCCCGTGAAGAACCGCGTCGCAGGCCGCAACTCGTGCATGTAGCCGAGGATCAACCCTGCGTCCTCGGAGCCTTCACGGACCATCTGGGCGACGTAGCCGGACAGCATCGCCCAACTGTCCGCAGCAGTGAGCTTGCCCTCCATTACCTTGGTCAACCACTCCGGCATCTTGTCTGCCATGCGCACCTCCCCTGCTCTCACTCCTGTCTAACGTCACACCGCGGGCATCGTCCGGGAGGTAGTGATGGCTGAGCCACATCTGGACCATCCCGGCGAGGTCTCCTGGTTCGCTGGCTTCAGCCCTGCGCCGGTCCTCGGTCCCTGCCCCCACGGCAACTGTGAGCACCGCGACGCCCGCTCGATCGCCTGGGGACCAGACTGGGACCACTACATCCTCGAAGAGTGCGTCCACTGCCACTGTCGAGGCTGGTTCGGCGAATGGGATGACGACGACGGCCGGCGTCACTACCGCTTCCCTGAGAAATGGCTGCAGGTCGCGCAGCCAGCGGCGAGGGTCACTTCGTGACCGGCCATGTTCAGCCCCAGCCCAGTGGCCGAGCTAGCCGGTCTCCACATCCAACTCCTGGACACCGACGCCCGCATCGACCGTGCTCTTGACCGAGGATCCCGCCGAGAGTTCAAGGTGTGGTGCACACGCCGGGCATTGCTGTCTCGGCGGTTGCAGAACCTGCTGTTGACGGTGGCGACGACGTGACCGACAAGCTGCGAGTTCGCTCAGCGAGCTACCTCAGTCCACCTGACTTCCACCGCCTCAACTGGGCCTGCCGCCCCATCACCGAGGCGTTCGGCACGCCGCCCTACTTGGTGGGCTCGGCACTGACCCGCATGGACTTCCGGGACATCGACCTGCGCCTGATCCTCAACGACGACCGCGTGGCGGCCATGCTCGGCACCGAGAACCCGGCCGGCGTGCGACTGCTGCTTAACATCGCCCTCTCGGACCTGATCTCAAGGGCCGCGAACCCGCCGGCGCCGATCGACTTCCAGATCCAGTCCATGACCGAGGCGAACGTGCCTGAGCACGGCATGCGCAACCCCATGGGAATGAGGCGCTGACCGTGGCCCTGACCTGCGGCTGGCCCAGCGGCATCCACGCAGAGGACGGCTGGTGCGGTGAGACCGCCACCTCCGTGTTCCTCGTCAAGGTCCACGACGCCCCACTGATCAACCCGGATGCGGAGCCGCGGGTGGCGGTGCTGACGCTCTGCCCGAGGCACGAGCCAGCGACCGGAGATCAACTCGGCTGAGAGGCCGACCTGCGGAAACTCTCGGGGAATCCCGGGGAAAACACTCGCAAGTGCAAACAACCATTTACTCCACTACGGAGGCGGCGAGATGCCACGACAGAAGATCAACGACCCCACCACGTCAGGGCTCTACACGCAGGTGAGCTGGCGTCGGCACGACGAGATCCCCGACTTCGACGCGCCGGGCCACGTCCAGGTCGCGACCATCAACGAGCGGGTGGACGGCCTGGTCAACCACCTGCTGTCCAACGCCGCGAAGCTCCTCGATCGTGAGCAGGATCCAACCTCGGAGCAGTGGCGAAACGGTGCCGCAGCGTGGACCGAGGAGTGGCTCACCCACGCTGCGGAGCTCACCGGCTGGTACGCCGAGCTCGACGAGCCCAACGCCCGAGCACTGATCCGAACGCTGCACAAAGCCATGCGGCAGGCATTCCCCGGCTCGGTCACCACGATGCGGGTCGAGTACAACGGCATCCCCGCGCCTGCAGCCGTCGCATCGAACGCCACCCAGGTCATCTTTGAGACTGGGTCGGCTGAAGAGATCGAGGTGCCATGACCCAGACCATCGAGGTGGAGTCGATCCGCCGCCTGGACGTGAAGCCGGGCGAGACGCTGGTCTTCACCTTCCCCTATCCCCACAGCATGAAGGAGCTGGACGAGCTGCGGGCGAAGGTCGAGGCCAACCTCCCTGCTGGGGTCAAGGTGCTGTTCACCTCTCCCGAGGTCGAACTCACCGTGGTCGCCGTTGCTGCGGTGTCCGACGAGGAGCCGATGCGCTCATGACCCTGACCTCCCTACTCCTGCCCCTGGCGGTGTTCATCGGCTTCCTCGGCCTGGCAGTCGGCGGCCGTGTCAGTCAGGTCGCCGTCATCGCCGCCGCTGTCCTAGCCGGTGTGGACCTGCTGTACCGCCTGCTCCAGTGAGACTGCCAGTGATCGGAGTGCCGCGATGCCGAACGTGCCGGACTCGGTGAACCGTCGTGCGGTCCAGTCCGCACTGGAGAGTCTGGGCATCGACTTCAACCAACTCCGCCGGGTGCGCTTCGACCCGAGTTCTGTCGAGCTGACCTACCTTGCCCTCAACTCAGATGGCAAGCCGTTCGTGGTCGACGATGCGGTAGCGGAGATCACCTACTCCGTCCCGGTGACCATCGTGCGAGCGGATCAGGATGCCGCCCGCTAGGCAGGTCACCCTCGTGTGCGGCCAGCCACCCATGGACGTGGTACTGGAACGGGCGCAGCAGAGACCGGACCCCATCAAGACGGGGCACCTCATTCGGGACTGGTACGCCACCTATACCCCAGCCGAGTGCGACACGACGCTCGACGACTTCGAGCTGGACGCACAGTGCTCCGGCCCTGCCTAGGCGTCAACGGCCAACACTGCGGCAAGCTCACCCCCAAGTCCCGCTGCCCCGCCTGCGCTCGCGTTCAGGAACGGCAACGCCCTCAGCGACCGACCAACCTCACCCGCGACGCAGCGGAGCGCAAGCGCAGAGCAGCAGCCGTGCAGGCTCATCGCGAACAGTTCGGCAACTGGTGCCCAGGGTGGGACACCCAACCCCCACACCCAGCAACCGACCTGACCGCCGACCACGTCGAAGCCGTCGCGTCCGGTGGAGATCCACGTGGTGAGCTCGTGGTGCGGTGTCGATCATGCAACGGTCGGAAGGGCACCCAGGGGGGCACCCCCACCACGGGATCATGATCAGCCCCGCCA
>WUUC01058387.1_pt1 | contig 71417 bp, 98 predicted proteins | sample 6278441 | NCBI WGS metagenome assembly WUUC01 (sample SAMN13675441, study PRJNA597444) | soil metagenome | isolation source: soil | place: USA: Washington | collected 2017-10
CCTATCAAAAATAATGCACCGGCCCAGCGTACCACCGCAGTCCGTCGACGCAGTGCCCGCGGGAACTTCCCAGCAGGCGAGTCGGCCGGCTTGAAGCAGCTGCACTCGCATCGCAGATGCGCTTCCATGTCGTGTGGCTTATCGTAGTGCATTATGTGCGCCTCATGGCGCGCAAACAACGACGCTCCGCGGCCCAGTAGTCGGCTGAATCCCAGGTGCCCTGCGCCTCGGAAGCGTGGCGTGCGCGGTAGTAGTTATCGAGCAGCGTCTTATGGTAGGCGGTGGAAGCCTCGCGGACCACTGCCGGGGGAGGTGGCGACCACTCGGATTCGACGCCTAGCAGGCCTAGCGCGAAGGCTATGTCCCCGTAGTCGGCCTGGGGTTCGTCAGATGCGAAGGCAGGCTTCGTATTTGGCGAAGGAATACCGGTCTGAGGGGCGCTAGACGTTGACATTTCATTGACATTTGACTCGGCTTTGGCTACCCCTGTGTACAAGTCCTTGTTTCCATCGGGAAAACTTTGAGGCTGTGTCTCATACGGGGCTGCAAGAGCTGGATGCTTGCCTGTGAAGCGTTTCTTCTCCTCATACCCCACATTGAAGGGACCGTCAGAGGGCGGCAGGTCTACAAACAGGTCCAGTTGGATGGGCAAGAACCACTCGTCAGTATCCTTGAGGTACCGCTTGTCGGTCTCCTGACGGACGTGGATGCATTGCTCACAGTCGCAGCGGTTCTCGGGGATGTTCATGGGAGCCTTATCGTGTAATGGGGTTTAAAGTCGAAGAATGGTATTGGTTCGTTGCTCATAGGGTTGAGGGTTAGCCTACGCATTGCTGCAAGGCTGCGTGCTCTCCATACCCTGTACAGGATGTCCTCATCATGCACTTCTTCGAATCGGGGCTGTTGCCGGGGGTGATTTTGCTTCAGCAACTCTATTAGCTGCGGTTGATAAGCGGATCCATAGAAATCATCAGGGATCCAACCGCGAGGGTTGGCGATGCGCCAGTTACTCATCGAACTGACCCGTCGCCCATTCGATCTTGAGGCATGCGATGCGACCTGGGCTAGCTACACGGTCCGCTTCCGCTGTAGACCTATAGACGTACGGGTCGAGCATGCCCAACCCCTCATCACGGCCTAGGTAGATGTTCACGTACCCTACCCGCTTCGGTGGCGGGGCATTCACCAGATCTAACGAGGATGTTTCCTCCGCGTAGTATGCCCCTGACTTCGTCCATAAGCTCACCCATTCCGAGCCGTCTTTCTCCGTAACGATCGCTACGAGACTGTAGTCGGGTTTGTTCAGGTCAGTCTCTACGATACGGACTGCGCGGCCATCGCTGGTCGTGATCGGCTTAGTCAAGTCGAGCATGATAATACCTCAATTGAATCAAACTATTAGCCTGGGAATGCGAGGAAAAATCCGACGATGGCTGCGCTTATAATGACGATGGCGCGGATGATGATAGCGAAGATGGGGGAGGGATCGAGGTCGAACATGGTAGCTCTCCTACGTAACCACACACTTGGCATATGTGTGAGACACCGGTACTACAGAAAAGATCCCGGGCAGGGACACTAAATTTGTGCCGACATGGGCGTAGCGCGGATTGCATCGCGGCTGCGACCTGTGCAGGGGTCCATTCCCAGTGGTTGCGCTCGATCACAGTTTTGACCACTCCAGTACGGTGATCTGCAGTTCGGGGTCGTTGTGCCATGCATCAGGAGGAGGTAGGGGTCTAGTCGCCCTTTACCGTCGACGCAGGCCATACATCCGCCTGCACCATTAGGCGCGCAAGGGCGACCATCCCGAAGACAGTGAGGGTTGACGTCAGTCATGGTTTACGACTCTCAACTTGGCGTAACGCTTCAGTCTCGCGGCACAGATCTTCGATTGAGTGTTGTATCGTACCTTTAGGGGTTGTGCCGTCCAGTGCTTGTCTCCACAGGCTGAGGATGCCGATCACCCCAGCAGTGACGCCCCTGTGATAGACCGGGGTATCGTAGCCGGCCATCTCTACTTGCAATTCTAGGGCTTCGATGCGTTGGAGAAGGACACCCACAGCCGCGTGACTGAGGTGATATTGCCTCTTTTGGTGGCTGCCAATTTGGCTCGCGTGGTCATCTCTGATGTTTTCGACAGTCACGGTACTCATGTGAAATCCAAGTCCTCAGTGGTGTCGCCGTCGGCAATCCGACGTGCGTCCTGTTCAGTGAAGAAGTCGTCCATCTCTTTGTCCATCTCCGCCTTGCGCTCGGGTGTCACATAGAGGTCGATCGAATCATCCTCGTGACCAGCGACCTGGGCCTGCAACTCGGCGATCTTGGTCGGCGCTTCCTCGATCAGCCAGCATACATCGTAATAGTGAATCCGGCAGTGAACCACTTCGCCGATGGTCTGCAGTCCCATGGTGTGGCCTTCCTCCGCGAGCGATTGCAGGATGGTAGTCATCGTCCGTTTCTCCAGTCATAGACCTTCAGATGATGCGCCTTCGCTCGACGCCACATGTCATTGGTGCCCGGGGTTGCCGCGTGCAACTCATCGAACGCAACCCGATCGCGCGTTGGTCAGTTGGTAGTGTCGACCGCCCGCGATGATCAGTTTCACGGTTTACGCTCCAACACCTCACAAAAGGGACACGTCAGTGGGTTGCTTTGATGCTGGCACCGGTCAGGAGTCGAAGTAGCAGGCGCTGCATGCAGACCCAGCTGAGATGCATTGAAATCCCGCGGTTCAGGGATCTTCGAGCGTGTCTGCTTGTCGTGATCGTGTTCCGGGCAGCATCCTGGGAGCATCTCCCGGTAGGGTTCAGTCATCGTGCAACCGCACACCCGATAAGTCTCTTGCCACAGGTATTTCATAACCGTCCCTCTAGTTCGGCGATTCGCTTCTCGGCGGCGTCCAGCTCAGCGTGTGCCGCTGTCAGCTCTGCCTTGAGGTCTTCGATCTGCTCATAGGCTGGTAGTGCCTGCGGGAACTCATCCGCGCAGGCCTGCAGCACCAGCTTGAGTGCGTCCATCTGCAGCTTGGATAAGATCATGAGATTGCCTCATTGATGACTGCCACCAATACATTGAGTGCAGCTGTAACGCCGGCAGCGAACACGGTAACCAGAGTGCCGAGCAATGCCAGGACGACAACCGGACCGAGGATAAAGATACGGATAAGCGGACGCATATGCAACAGGCCTCTAGGGTAGTTGCAAGGTTCGGCCGCGGAGCTTTTGGATAGTTCCGCGACTTGCTCAACTATTTATGGACCGGGGCGCGTTACGCGTAGCGTGACAGATGTGCCTGCGCCGCTTGTGAGGCGAAACCTCATGCCCTGTGCGCCGACCTCGACGGGAGTGCCACTCACCCATGCTAGAGTCGTGTCGACGCTGATAGCCTCCGGAGCCAGCCGCGGGAACATGCTGTATGTACCCTCCCATACACCGGTGGGGGATCCAGCGAGGGTGATAGCGCTACCGAGTGCCTTAGAGACCGCGTCCCAGCCGTAAGTCATGCCGACCTGGATCCACGGGGATTCCGCGCCTAGTATCCACCCTGCATTCAGGGTCACGGCGCTAGTCTTGTTCGGGACCACCTTCGTGATCGAGCTGTAGCGCTTGAGCGTGGTACGGGCGGAGGTCGAGCTGAGCCCGGTGATTGATTCTGACTGAGCATGAACACCGGTACCTGCCGCGTTCGGTCCAAAGCCGAAAATCGTATATTCGACGTCGCCCAAGTCGCCTGCGGTCGTGAAAACGATGCGCCGGGCCGGGCTCATGGATGCTGCAGCCGCTTCCAGGGTCATTGCCGTATGGGCGGTAGACGCGCGTGCAGCGATAGCGCCATCGGCATCGGCATCAGTGCCTTCAAGGATATAGGTGCGGGTGCGTGACATGCTTCAGTTCCTTCAGCCACTTGCGTCTGGCCGCTCGGGGCATTTATAGGTATCGCCAGATAGGTTTGATTATGCCTGTGATGCTAGTGCCGACCCAACTACTGCGAAAATGTGACGTAGATCACTTGACGGTCACTTCTAGGAGATACACTTTCGGACTGAGGCTAATGGCAGTTTCCGCTGGATGAACAGGAAAACGCGTGGCTACTATCGCGTACTCATCGTCGAAAATGGCCGCGGGCATCTTACGCTGAAGTCCAGGAACGTCATCGGAGAGCATTTCGTAGGTCGCAGCGGCATCCGCGGCGTGACCGCTCAATCCAGCTACTATCTCGGCGGGCAGCGAAAACTCTGTGAGCGTATTGCCGCAGAATTTAACGCCGGATTGTAACACCCCTTGACCTTTACCCCGGGCAGGGGTAAAGTCACGACACCTTCATAGACCCACAGGAGCCGCCATGGATATCGCGAAAGCAAAGACTCTGAAGCTCGGCCAAACCGTTCACTTTCCGGCTGATCGTGGCAATCCCGCCGGCTCAGGTCAGGTCGTATTCATCGGCCGGGATGCCGTGAAGAACCTCCAAGGCCAGGAATACGTCTGGGTCGCGCTGTGGAACAAGGGCGCGCCCGCTGGTGTGTGGCCTTCGAATCGTCTCGGTTAATAGGAGAATCACGATGAAAATGCTTCCGAAGGAATCGAAATTGGAACTGCTTATCCGGCATCACCGTTCGCATGTTTTCGATGCCGCTCCTGCCGGCGACCGCCACACGCGCGCAATCGTGCGGCTTAAACGGACGAAGATCGCACAGGCGATTTATGATGAACGTCGATATGCCGCCAGCGTACGGGCGGGTGAAAGGCTGACTGGAATGGGTTATTGAGAGTGCTGGAGATGGATATCGATTTCACCGGCCCGCAAAGCCTCTACCGGACCGCCTACGGTGAACTGACTGCCGCCGGTCAAGCTGTGATGCAGGAGCGCGAGCGCGTGCTAGCGTTGATTCGGGAACGCGAACCAGAGGCGCATGTTACCTATCACAACCCGCCGACCGCAGCGTACGTAGTGCATGTGTGGGGACGTCCGCTGGGCGCTTACCGTGCGACCTACGGGGCGGCAATTTTGGATGCATATCAGAAGATGACTTTTGGATCTGAGGTGGAACGATGAACAAGGTGATCACCGAAGTGGAGACCCAGCGTCTGCTGGCCTTCGCTCGTCAGCATGACTGGGGTCGGGACGCGCATACGAATGAGGACGGCAGCATCACCGCGCACTGTGAGATCGTCGCCTTGGACGGCACCGTGAGCATCGAGACAAAGACCTTCACCCGCATGGCCGCGCTGCGTGCCTGGGCAGGTTACTGATGGACGCTGCAATCCCGCAGATCCGAAAGTATCACGGCCACTACTACAACAGCTGCCGGGTCGACATCGAGAACGGGCGCGTTATCGTCCGCGGATCGACTCAGCCTGATGGTGATCCTAATATGGTGTATGACGCAGGCGAACCTAGCGAATACATAGTGGTCGACGGGGCAGTGCAGCGAGTAATCAAGCCATGAACATCGAATGGACTCCAGAGATGCGTGACCGACTCCGGAAGGACTACGAGAAGGCGGTCAATGCCAAAGCGGAGCGCTTCGAGTTCGATGGTATCCCGCTCGTCACGGACTACGCGAAGTACCTGCTGGAATACCTCGACACGAAATTTCGTACTTGACTTTACCCCGGCAGGGGTAGACTGTAGCTCTCGATGACAGGTAAGGAAGTCGATATGGTAATTAATCAAGACGCGATTCGGTGCCTGTCTTGCCCGATAGGCAAGGCGCTCGCCGAGAAATCCGAAGCTAACGAACACGCCGCCGAGTTGAGAGACGTGTTGCAACAGATCATCCAATCGCCAGGGAAGTCCGCAGAGCCACGCGGCGGCATTCTTCGCGAGACATTGTTCGTCGATTACAAGCTGGTATTAGTCGCGCATGCTCTACTGAAGCGACTCGCGGACGGATAGTAATTGCCTCAATTATCGGATGTTCCTTTAATTTCAGCCTATTAGGAGATACATTATGAATGCTGTAGTAAACAATGTCGGTAGCCCAGAGTGGATCCGCTCTGTCGACCTGAGTTTCGAAGTCGAACGCGTGCCAGTGTTGTTCTCGATCGGTGGCAATGGTACCGAACGACTCATGGACGCTAGCAACCTTGCGGAATTCAAGAACCGCGTGGTCCTGCGTCGTGCAGACAACAAGGAAGGCCTGGGTATCGTTAGCGCCAATTCCTACAAGCTGGTGCAGCCGGCGGCTGTATTCGATTTCTATCAAGGATTCACCCAGGCTGGTGGCATGCAACTGGTTGCCGGTGGTAACTTTAAGGGCGGGCAGCGCATCTGGGCACAAGCGGAGTTAGATAATCCGATAATCCTACCGGGCAACGACTTAATCTTCCCGCAGTTCCTCCTGTCGACGTCCTATAACGGTGACACCGGCACCGTTGGCACATTCACCACCCGACGTGTCTTCTGTGAGAACACGCTGAACATGGCGCTGAGCCAGGGGGACGCGGAAGACGGTTATAACATCACTGGCTTCTCGATCCCGCATCACCGCGAATTTGATGTGCGGGAAGCTCAAAAGCACGTGGAAGAATTGATGGTGGCGGCTAAGCTCTTCGAGGTCGCGGCCCATAAGATGACACAAGTCGGCATGGGAGCTGACGCCACTCGGGAGTTCCTGATAAAGGTTGCCGGCTCGTACGGAGCAGATGGGCAGCTTACCGCGCAGTCAAAATTCAAAATCGCGCAAATGGATGACCTTTACCGCACAGGCCCGGGCTCCGATGCTGCGAGTGCTCAGGGCACACTGTGGGGAGTGCTGAACGCCGTCACGCGTTTCATCGACCATGAGGCCCCTTCGCGTAGTGACCATGTCGGCCGCACCTACTCTGCGTGGTTTGGCGATGGCAAGACTACTAAGGTAAAGGCATTGCACTTGGCACTTCAGCTCACCGCTGAATGAGGCAGCGGTGGGCGCGCTTCAAGCTGATAGCCATTCAGGAAGCGCGGTATGCTCATCGCCGGTGGCTCGCTACCGGCGATGGGGTTTGGCTGATAATCTACAAAGTGAATATAGACAATGCCCGGGCGTTCAGCCGGGCCTCATGGAGATGACAATGAAATGGACTCCGACTCGAATGATGGATATGTTTGGCATGCACCAGAGCGTGACTGATTTCTCAACGCGGATATCGACCGTAGACCTCGACGCAGCGCGGGCGTTGGCGGAGCAATACCGCAAGGCACATCCGCGCATTGCTGACTTTTGGAAGACCACATCAACCGGCTCGCTGTTGGCCCAACCGCGACCACGTATTAGGAGACCACAGCGATGAAATCCTCAGTGAAAGGTAAGGTGGCTGGCTTCACTGTCGAGGGGCATGTGTGCGTTGATGCCCTGCTACCGGGTCTAGCATTAGGCGTGACGCATTGGTTATGTGCGGATCAGCGGATCGTGACGCCTGCGGAGATGACCGACCGGCACAAGTTGAATTGTATCCAACACGTAGCGAGGGGTGCGCGCGTACGCGAAGTAATCCGCCTGCGGTCAATTATCGACGAGGCTTCTGCTTACCGGGGTGCGCCGGACGACGTGCGGGAGCGGATGTTCCAGGAGTGGATGCAGCCGCTGGAGGCACCGTCGTATCGCCAGCTGGTGACAACGGCGTTGGAGCTGTCTCCGGTACTCCAGGAGATGGCGCGGCTGCTTGTTCAGGCCGGGATAGATCCGATGGTGGAACATCCAGGGATCCTTCAGGATCATGATCGAATTCCGAGCCGGGGACGTCTTCGATCTCTTCCCCGTCGGCTACGGAAGCCGCCAATGAAGACCGCAAGTCGGGCGCGATCGTCGCGATAGCTTTATCAGCCTGGGCGGCGAGGTTCGCGAGGAACTCGTCCGCCGTAGGCGGGAGAATAAAAAACCCCTCAGCCACCTTGCTCGGCTCATGGCCGTTATCCCCTTGACCGCTCGGGGCTACCGTCGGAGTAGGGTTCTGATCATCAGGTGATTGAGGAGGGATCCCTACCGGAGGGATAACTGATGCGTCGATCACTTCAAGCGTGCTGAGGTCAACGGTACCGACCCGAAGCTCCTCTTCCAATTCGGCGAGAGTGATCTGGCGCTTATTCATTTTCGTGTTACCAATGTGCGGAACCACACCGTCACGGCAAGCGTGATGGCTGAAAGCGTACCGGGGCGGAAGTGCTCCACCGCGGTAGCTGCTGCGAAGCCAAGGATTGCGCTCATGCCTGAGTCACACCGAACGCATCAGCGTCTTCCGGACCGTTGGTGAAGGCCGCAACTACCGTGATGACATTGGTACCGTTCAGCGTTGCACCAGAGGCAGGCTGGATGGTGCCGCGAACGTCACCGGTCGTGGAGGTTGCAGTTACACGCGAAGGTGCAACGTACACGCTGACATCCGAGGTGTCTTCATTGACGCGCGCACGGATGAATCCACCGACGACTGGACGATAAGGCAAGCCAAGTGCGATACCTGTACCAACAGTTGCGGCAGTGATGGTCGCGCTCGTGGTGATGCTGTCGATGTACTTGAAGGCCTTCAGACCGGTGTGCGAAGTACCAGAGGCCGAAACTTCCGTCATGCGCTGGCCATATACGTCACGCCCCGTGATCGTGATGATGGCAGTGTTCGTCCAGGCGGCCACGACATTGCGTGGCTTATCGAACGTGACAACACCACCGGAGGCGAGGGCACCGTTCAGAACAAAGGCAGTGCCTGCGCCGGTAACAGTCTGGGAAGCTGCGGCACCGTTGGCCGAAGCTGCAGCGGGAGCACCGAGACTCAGGACTAGAACCGACTGCGCTTCGTCGCCGGTCAGAGGGACTCCATTCTTCGTGCGATCTGCCGACTGGGCATTGCCCGTGCGGACGTCGTTGGCGTTCGTAATTTTATGGGTAGGCATCTTGACAATCCTTATGAAGTATGGTCGGGAAAGGTTCACCGACGAATTGGACCGAGGGAGTATTGCGTAGGCCGACCTAATTCTCCAACCAGGGAACGGAACCTTTACCGGCGGGCTGCATTTATTTGTGACGAACAGCGAAAAAGAGGTCTCTACCTATATCTTTTTCGCTTTTGTGTAAAAGTTGCCTATTGAAACGCCAGATTATTGGCGGTAGTATCTTAATCGTCAGTTACACATTGTTAAATCGGAGGATCGCTATGAAGACTTCAACGCCGACCAATTTCCTCTTCGATGACGCGGCAATCGCCGCCTTGGCACGCGATTACGCAACCGGGGTAGGCCGTGCCGACACGATCCGCGGGACGTACCTGCGTGTATTAGTCGCGCACGCTCAGCAGGAATTGACCACGACGCGCGTCACGCTACCGGCGACGATCGCGGCCATCGAGCGAGCAGATAGCCACCTGTACGCCATAGTCAAGGAATCCGTAACGACCGTCGATATCGCTGATGCCGAGGGCCTCGAACCCGCCGAGGCGCGCCGGAGGGCACTCGAACGGAATCGGCGCTCCAATTTTGCCCGGACGGCGAAGTCTACGCTGGTCAACTGGACTAGGACCGGCGGCAAACTCCGCAGCATCGACGCCAGCACAGTCACTAAGGATCAACTCCGGGTCGCTCATGATGGGGATGCTCCGACGTCGTTGGATGCCCGCGCCGCGCGGATCGAGGCACGTGTAGAAAGAATCGTGAAAGAGCTGGCAGCTGACAGCATGGAACGTGCGCGTGATTTCATCACATCGTTGTACACGTCGCTGACGGATATCGTGGAGCTGCCTACAGTCAAACCGCGCCACCAGTTGCGAGCAACACCGCCCGCCCAGGTAGCTGCGCACTGATAGTGCCGGCAGGAACTCACAGGGACGTGGGTGTCGCACACGTATTCACCACTTTTCGGGGAGATTCTATATGTCGGTCCAAGTAGAGGTTTCGGTACGCCCACTCGATCTGGTATGCCTGCGTTTCGATGCGGACGAGAAACGCACATTTTTCGTAGGGGTCTTCGGGGACGTTGTTATTCCGCAAGTACTGCAGGTAGTGGATCAGCTCGTGCGCCAGCACCGCTTCTTGCTCTTGCTCCGAGAGATCCAGGCGAATCCGGACATGATCGGTATCACGAAAATCAAAGAGTCCCGCAACGGGGCAGTCGTAGAGTGGATTATCCGGACATTTTATGATAGGGAATTGGCTAGCTGGTACGAGTTGAGCAACCGGAAGTACGCGGGGCACATCGAAATAGCCCAGGCGGGCCACTCGATCCATCACACGACTCACTAGTACCGGCGACATATGCGAGGACATATGCGGGGATGTATCGACGGGGGCTGCTTGCGGGCGGAGTAGCAGCCCCACTATTAACCCGAAAAGCGCGTACCACTTCATGGACTAGCGGCTTTCACCGCGGCGAGTTTTTCGCGAGGTGTAGGGCCATGCGATGGATTGTGTTCCACTCCGTATTTCTTCAGTAACGTATATACGGTCGTACGGTCGACGCGGGCGATTGTAGACATCGATTTTGTGTCTCCCCGGCACTGCCAGTACAGCTCCGCCCAGTACGCATACCCGTCACGGCGTTTGCGTTCCTGCTCACTAATGATAATCATACGCGTGCGCTACGAAGTATGTCGTTCGCACGGGCGTTGCGGGCTGTGGAAACGAGGTTATCGAATCCTTTGCGAGATACGCCACGGAAAATCCAGGTATCCGTGGCGAGTTGATACTCTGTCCGCGTGTCACCGATCATCACAATTAGGGATTTCCGATCGGCGGGGATCGCGTACGTGAGCCCTTCCATACCCAGTGTGGTCTGATGCGACTCGATCATCTTATCTCCTGCGTGGTGTAGGTGTATCGTATGCTTCGTTACGGATCGACAGCAATACGGGTTCTCCTGATTTGTCACGCAAAGCGAAAAATAGTTCCCTCGGGAACTCACATAAATGAGGTCAGCAGGGGATCGAGTTGCCTTTCTGGCGATTCGTGACCGTAGGCAGGTACTGCAGGTTGGATTCGACGTGTAGACCGGAGACGGTTTCACCCTGGAGCGGGTAGAAATGGTCGACTTCATGGCCAGCAGGGCAGCCGCGGTAGAACGCTTCGATCGTAGACATGCTCGCCCATGGTGGGGTTTGCCTGCGCATGATAGAGCGCCGGGCATTGACCTTCATTTTGTAATGGCCCGGACGCAGTGCGCGCTGTGCGGCGCGGGCATGGGTGCGGCACATTCCTTTGTTGCCGTACTTACCAATGATCTGGGTGCAACCCTCGATCGAGCACTTGGCGGTGCGGTCGAGGAGGTCAGTGCGTTGATTCGGTGCGAGGGGATCGCCGTACTTGGTGAACCGGACGCGATGTGCCGGACAGAAACCGCGACCATCAGGTGCCGTAGGACATCCAGGTACAGAGCATTTCTCGGGTACTGGCTGGCGCTGAAGCTTTAGAGGATCGCCATTGCGTTGCTGCCGCTCATAATGTTTCCGACATAACCCGTCGGATTCGTGTGTGCTATCACATCCAGGCATCGAGCAGCGTCGGCCTTCTTTCCCTCGATTTGCCCGTTTGTTCGCGCCAGTCTGTTGTCGGTAGTGCTGTCGGCAGAAACCGAGTCCATAATAAGGTCGCGTACATCCGGGGATCTCACACATGAAAAAGCCCTCGTCTTAGGAGGGCTTGATCGTACACTAACTTTAACCGGTAGTACAACCGCCGGTTTAAGCGAAGGGTCTACTACCCTCCGCTGGACGCAAAGGCTCCCCGCCAATCTGACCAGCCCCAGCTCTGCCGGAATCGAGCCTTGTAACGGACGTTCCCCGTCTCGAAGTCACCTTCCATGCCGCGTTCCAGCTTCTTACGTTCGAAGCTCTTCAGGCTGTCATCACAATCCGTGAGGATGTGCCAAGCATCCGTATCCGTTAAGTACGGAGTGACAATCGTGCCACCTGGGAACATGTCCATGCCTTTAATGGCATTGCGATCATTGTCACCCGTGCCTGGGCGGAATTCCGATTCCAGCAGGCGATACGCAGCGAAGCGCAGTGCCGTCGGGATAACGAGATTCCGAGCCAGAGTGTTCAGCTGATTACCGCGGTCGTCAGTCCAGAGACCGATCTGATTCAATGCGTCTTCGAGCGAAGCTTCCGCCAAGTCGGCCGGGGTTGCCAGCGTGTTGGAGAGCGTGCCGCCGCCGAACAGCGGATGAGCCGTGCTGTACAGAGCAACGCCGTCGCCACCGGCAAATGCGCCGCCAGTGAAGCCGTTGTTGAACGTCGCGTGGCCGTAAACTTCCTTCGATTCCTGCACAGCATTGGCCAGAGCCTTGCTGTAGCGAGCGCCGAGGCTGCCGTACAGACCGTCTTCCTCAGCTTCCTGCGTGATGGCGAAAGCCAGCGCGTAGGTGAGGTGATCGTAGCGCGCGACGTAGCTGTCTGCGCCACCGTCGTACTGTACTCCGGCACCTTCGCCCTTTGCCGGGACGAGACCGAAGCCGATCGACATCACTTCCTCTTCGAATGCCTTGCTCGAAGTCACGACTTCGTACAGCTTGCGCCAGATCTCTGGGTGTCGCTTGTAGGTCTTGCCGAATACGGCGTTCAGCCCCATCTGCAACTCTTTGTAGAAAAGGGCGCGGTTCATGGTAGTCATTTTTCTGTAGCTTCCCTGCTATAAACGTTGAGCCGCGGATTACGAAGCGCGATAAGTGCCGTCGCCGTACTCATGGAACGCAATCAGCACATCGACTTTGGCGTTAGTGCCGTAGTCATTGCGTGGCAGGTCCGAGAGGCCGATGATCTTGAGGGTATCCAGCGTCGCCGTAATGTCGGCGCTGTTGAGTTGCCACGTGCTGAACCCTAGGCTCGATGGCGCTGAAATCACGATGCCAGCGAACTGGCCTGGATCAGCAACTGCGAAACCGGCCGAAGCCTGCACGCGAAAAATCACTTTCGGGTCATCGACAACGATGGCCTGAGCACCCTGTGCGCCGAAGGTCGAAGTTGCGGATACCCAGTTCGGGGCATATACAATGTTGCCGCGGACGTCGCGGTACTTGCAGCCCAGGAATACGCCGACCACAGTCGCGCCGGCTACGCCGTCGACCGCAAGGATGATGTTCTTGCCAGTACCCGAACGAGACACGAGGTCGCCATATCCGATGTTGGAAGCGAGCGCGTCAGCGATGGTGTAACCATAGCCAAACTTGCCATAAGGCGCACCATCGATACGTGCGATGGGACGGAAACCGTTTGCTGCATTGACGTTTGGCACTTTTTGCTCCCGAAGCGAAGGCCGAATTCTTATTCGATATCCTTTCCAGCTTCTTGGTCTGGCGGAGGACTTGTGGCGAGAACAATACAGGTGAGGTTGTTAAACCACCAACCGGCAAATGAAAAGATGTTGACAGGGGTCACCGACTATGAGAAAAAAGCGCATGAACAGAGTACGCATCGCCGCCAACCGGACCATCTACGCCCCACATGTTAACGACTGGTGGGCAGACCACCTCGATCGTTATCTACAGAAACGGGGGTTCCAATTCATGCGGATAGAACCGCTGAATACGGCTTGTTTTCCAGTGTTTGACGTCGAGGTCCGGGACGCGGATGAGGACTTCCGGATCCGTCTTATCGCTCAGCGGTATGGGCAACAGACCATCGGGATCCACTCCGAGGATGGTCTGAGCTGGGAGCCAGCCTTCTAATTAAGTCACTCGTCACTTTGCGCGGTCACCTTGCGCCGGCCACGGCCGACCGTAGGTGCGTCGCGCCGAACGCGCGACTGAATCGCGTGGTCACCACGCTCGACCTTGTCGACATGCCGGCGTTCCGCTGTCGCCAACTGCCGATCGGTCTTCGCTTTGAAGAACTTCTTGCGGGATCGCCCGATCTCCGCTGGCCGATGACACAGGATCAGATCGCCTACGCCGACCACTTCGCCCAGTTGGGTATGGGTCAACGTAGGCGGCATATGCTGCGAAGGCACGGTCTCTAACTTGCGGGGTGCCCAACGCTCGCGCATCTTGCGAGACCAGTTGCGCGGATCGTTCTTGTCGCCGAGCTGGAATCGGATCCAGCGCTGTTCATGACCGGGCAGCGGAGGCGGAGCATCGAGAGTGTTCGCTGGTTGCCAGCTCACTTCGCGTTCACGTTCCGGCGCGCGGGCGCGGGCAGCTTTCTTCGCCGGGGTCTGGCGCGTTGCGCGCTGACCGCGAGTCGAGGCTTTGCCACGGGTACGACTGCGCTCCACTTCTTGGCGTTGCTGTTCGTCGAACTCTTCGACCTCTTCGAGCGCTTCCTCGTCAGTCAATTCGTTCATATCGGCGTCTTCGAGGAACTCATCCGCTTGATCGTCTTCAATCTCTTCGGATTCGTCCTGCGACAGCTCTTCGAATTCATCCTCGTCTTCGAGGGCGTTGAATGATTCGAGGATTGGATTACGGCGTCCCATGGCAGCACTCACTTATTGTTTACGTAGAATTCGCGTACGTCTTTCGGGTTCGTAGGATCCAGCTGGAACGTGCGCATGGTCTGTACCTGCGCGGCCGTCAAGCTGATCTTGTTGCCGCGCACGCGGAAGCCGTTCTTACCTGCAGCCGGCGCGGCCGAACGATCGGACTCGCGCGACTGCATGACACTCGGGTGCCTACGCTTCTTCGTGCGGATGTCGGGAGTCTTGGCCGAGCGTGGGTATTCCTCGGGATAGCGTTCTTTTACACGCTTGTCGAGTTCCTTGTAGTACTCATCGGTACGCGCGTCGTGGCCTTCCGCCGCCATTGCATTATCCACGGCACGAACGAACTGTGCGAACACTGGATCCCGTTCGAATTTTGGATGCTTGCGTGCCCACTGATCCGCTTTCCGGCGGATGATGCTCTTCGCGGTCGTACCGGTGGACGCCTCTGCGACCTGGGTCTTCGCGGTTTCGAACTTCACGGTCTCGGTTTTGAGGTCTACCTTAAGATCGAGCAGTTCCCCTTGCAACCTGACCTGAGCCTTCGTGTCGCCTTCTTCAACAGCCGTTTCGAGTTCAGTGTTCAGCGCCGTGATCTGCGCCTCTAACTTAGCCTTCGTCTTGTTGAACGTATCGGTGTTGGCTTGGAGCGCGGTGCTCGCTTCGATCTTATCGAGGCGTTCCCGCAACTCTCGATTCTCTTCTTTCTCTTCGAGGCGAAGGCGCTTCTCGCGCTCCAGGCGACGGGTCCACTTGCCGGACTTCTTACTGCGTGCGCGGGCTGCTTCAGCGTCCGAGTCTACCTCGTCGAGGTCGTCCTCTTCATCTTCAGCCGCGTCGACTTCCTCGTCGGCGAGATCTTCCTCGTCGCTCTTAGGGTCGTCGAGGTCGTCCTCATCTTCGTCTTCAGGCTCTTCCTCGGGCTCTTCCGATTCAGCTTGAACGTCACGGAGGCGCGGAGTGATATCGGCAAAGATCTCTTCGCCGGTATCGAGGTCAACTGGGTCTGCATCATCTCCGCCGAACTTGCGGGATGGTTTCAGGGAGAGATCGATCTCAAGGCCTGATTCATCGGCGTCATCTACGACGCGCGTATTCTTCTTCATGTCACCGGCTCCTGCCGTGGGTACACCGCGATACTGTCGCGTGATCAGATGATCGAGGTAGGACATCCGTGTCCGTGCTTCCATGCCCCTCAACCACGGCTGAACTATACGGCTGCGACCTGTGCCTCACCAACTGGCGTTTCGCCTTTCTTGAGCAGCCGCGCCTGTCGTGGAGTCAAATGCGTGTTCACGATCGGCGAGTTCTTGGTCAGGTGATAACGCGGACAGTAGGTACACTTGTACACCCACAACTTCGGAGCACCCTGCTGCTCGCGCCGGTCACCGACGGTGCGTGCCGCAACCTGGGACCAGTACCCCGCCTTCGACAGGCACTCCCGGCGGAGAGAGGTACTGCGATCTTCGCGCGACGCACGCATCAGCCACCAGTGATGATCTTCGGCGCGGTGGCATCCTCGACATGACACTTCAGCAGGATCAGCAGAGCATCCTGCACGAAGGAACTGACCGCCGCCAGATTCTGGACGGTCTCCAAGTCGGAGGCATTCGACTGCACCTGCCCGAATATAAAGTGCAACCCTCGGCCTGCCTGTTCGATGTTCGCGGCGGCGCGCTGATTCGCATCAGCAATCGCAGCGGCCCGAGCCAGCTCAGCCTTCGTGACCTTAGACCCAGTCATAGAATTGCGCAGCGTGCGCCTCATCCCGAAAGACACCCAGGATATCAGTGTCCGCCATGACCAGAATGAAGTCCTCGATGGACTCGTCTGTGCTGAACACGTTGTCGCCGGTCTTCAGCTTCTGGCCTGCGTGCTGACGAAAGTGGATCCAATCGCCGACCTCCAGTGCCGCAGCAACCGGGTCGTTCTTCGGATCCAGATCGGGGGTGCCAGCGCGCCATGCCTGAGCGCCGACGGTGACGATCTGGCCGATCGAACAGACAGCGAGCTGTGCCTTGATCGAGCGCTTCGCCAGAGCGATCATACCTACATTCTGTTTCGGCGGGCGCGGTCGGACGTAGACGTGGAAGCTGACCGGTGCCGGCGGATCTACCGCAGCGCGGTCAGTGATCGAGGGTCCATCAAACGTCGGCAGGTCAACCGATCGAGTGGCGGGACTGAGTTTTGGACGAACGGCCATTAGCGACCTCCCCATGAGCGAGCCCGGTGTGGGCGTGGTGGTGTACGTACAGGACTAGCGGGCGCGGCGCGTCGTGGCCGGGCATCGAGTTCCGGTTCATCGAGGTCATCCTCTAAGTCTTCCGGTTCGATATCTTTCTTAAGCATGTCGACGTAGGAGTCGCGCAGGCTCTTGAAACCGCGGTATTTCCCGACGACGATTAGATAGTCGACCTGCCCGAGAGGAGCAGCGACAGTTTTCTCAGCCAGTTCCAGCATGGATTTTTCCAGCTTTGTGATCTGGCTCCGGAGGAATGCGTTCAAGCTCATCGGCGTTTTCCTGGGCGGTAGGTCATGTTCTTCGTGTCGTCCACACGGGACAGTGCTTGGTACAATCGATTGAACCTAGCGCCCATGGCAACGTTCGATTTCACTCGATCATTGAAGGTCGGGTCGAGCGCGGTAACGAGCATGTATAGCTCATCCGCGAGTGACAATTTGACTGGAGTGGTCATAGGCACCTCAAGATAGCCACAAAGTCTTGAAGGCTTCGTCGATTACTGAACCGCTTTGTTGACCAGTTCCCTCGACTGCGCAGCCTGATTTTGCGAACCCTGCTTCATTCGCATGATGAACGCGATGGTCTCCGAGAAGGACTTGTTCAGCTCCTGAGCTGCGCGTACGAGCACCGCCGCCGGTATCGATAGGCTGCGTGACTTCAGGTATGCCTTTGCTTTCCGAACTTCTTTCGCGGGTGCGGCCATTGGAATGAGTGAGATATTTACCGAGGAGGTTAGTTTCCCACGGAAACGCTACCAGACCAACTAGCGACCGGTAAACGTTGATGAGCTGCAGGCAGTCAACCAAGGCACCGTGCGCACCGGTTTGCGCACGCAAGTCAGTGAGGCTGAACCGCGTCGTAAGATCGTCCAGTTTGTTCCCGGACTTGCCAAACTGCCGGCGTGCTTCACACAGTGTGCAAACTTGACGATTGAATAGAGTCGGACGACCCGTCCGCCGCAGCTCAGTGTTCAGAAAATTCATATCGAACGGGGCGTTATGGATAACCAGCGGGTCGCCGCCGATGTAGTCGACCAGGGAGGAGGCGACCTCCGTGAACCGTGGTTTGGTCGACAGGAATTCTGTGGTCAAACCGTGGACTTGAAGGGCACGCGGATCGGATTCACGGTCGGGGTTCATGTAGAAATGCAGGAAGCTGCCAGTCGGCGCTTTGTTCACCAGTTCGACCGCCGCAATGCTGACGAGTCGGTGGTGCTGAAAAGCAAACCCAGTGGTCTCGGTATCTAGAACTAGCTCCCTCATGAATTCAACCTTTGCCAACCGGCAGCAGACATAGCATTACGCAGTTCATCTTCTGACCAGTCATGCTTCGCATAGTTCCACCACGCCGGGACTATTTGTATGTTCCCTTCGACGTATCCTAACGCCGGGATCTTCCGGTCGATGCTCGCCTGCATTGGTCCACCTTTATCCAGCACAACGGTACCGGCAGCAACTGCTTTCATCAGCAGGTCCAGAACGTAGCCACGGGTAATGGAGAACGGAACGGGCTGGCGAGGGCCGCGACGTGCATGCTTCCAAAGCAGGTACGCCGCTCCCTTCGGGCGCAAATTGTAGGCTTTGGCAACCGCGTTGTTGTATTCCTTGGTCCTAGGCCAACGCTTAGTCACTCCTAAACATTCAACGCAACCACTCCCGGCCACGTAACGCTCAGCTATATGCCCGAGAGAACATGGACGTCCGTTGAAGTACCGCTTCAACCCCAGCTTTTTAGCTGCTGCTCGTTCGCCTGCTTTTGCCATTCATGGAGAATAACAGGCATGTCCGAAATCATTGCTCTGGGGGAATCTCAGCTACGTCGGATACGAGGCCGTCTCTCCGTAATTCGGCAACCATCTTCATGTCGCTGCGTTTTGCCTCGCGGTCTGCGAGCATGTCCTTGCGGTCAGCTTCACGTGCAGCCATCTCGTCCTTCGAGTTCTCTGATTGCTGCTCGGGTCCGGCCGGCGCTTGCGGCGGAGGGGGTGGCGGAGCGAACTGGGCGACCGCACGGGCAACAGCGTTCTCGATATCGAACGGTAGTTGCTCGTTCTCTTCCGGCTTGTTCGGGTCATACGGCGGTAGCGGTACCCCGGTCTGCGCCATAACTGCCTGCTCAATACGCTTTCTGTAGGCGTTCGCGTAGTGCTGGGCCTTGTGTGCCTTAAGCGCGGGTATGACCTTGGCCTGGATCTCGGGATCCATGCCCATGACCTCCATCTCGAATGCAGTATGGACTGCGAGATGCGCCTCATCGTCCTGATCCGGGCACGCATGGGTAGCGACGCCGCTGAGGAAACCTACGTTCTCACTGACTGGGTCGTAATGCTTATCGTCCGTCTCAGGTAGGTACTTGTCCGCGCTCGGCACGCGCAGGGCTTTGATCATCCCGCGGTACGCGCGCTTCTGTTCCGCCAGGGAGAACAGATCCGGCCGCTCGGTCACCATCTGCGTCATGGCCTGCGCCAATGCGATACGCTGGACCGAGCTGAAAATGTTGGGATCGCTGACCGGGACGATGTCGATCTTCGGACCGAAGTCATCCTTGAAAACCTCCTTGTCTCCGCCCTCGACGTCGTACGGGTACTCTTCCATATCCATATAACGGAAGTTCGAGGTGGCTACCAGCTTGAACTCGATACGAGCCGCCGCGTGAATGCGCTTATGGATGCCAGAGAAAATCTTCGAACCCTGCTCGATCAGTGCCACGGTGGTACCGACCGGACCCTGGTTGCTGGCGTCGCCGACCATCGCTTCCGTGGTCGATGCGAATCGCTGCACACCGGTAATCAGAATCTCCAGCGTTTTGAACAGCGCGGGCGATGGTTCCTTGAAGGGTGGCGAATAGAAGGCCTTCGCCAGCTCTTCCGACGTCATATCCACATCCGCCCAGACCCCCGGCGTGAACGTCTGATCTCCGGCCATGCGTGCGTCGCGCGATTTGAATCCGCCCTGGAGACTAGACGTCGCCGCACCGTCGAGTAGCAGGCGCATCGCACCCGATGCCGCGCGCCCCAAGCCACCGATGAGATGCAGGTAACCCCAACCGTAGAACCCCATGCCCGGTAGGAATTTATAGTGGACATACCAGACGTCGCGCTTGCAGTTCTCGTCTGTCTCGTTCCAGCAGCGAGCGATACGCACTACGCGCTGGGTTTCCCATTCAAGGGTGATCGTGTAGGGCAACTTGAACTTCAGCTTCTCGCCATCCTTCTGACCATGCATTTCCCAATCGAACTCCCAATCGATCGTGATCTCGTACAGCTGGAGGTCGCGGTCCTCATCATGATACGAAGCAGACTTGTCGTCAGCCACGTCTTCAAGACGGGTAGTGGTTGTGCTATTGCCGGCGGGCGAACTGAGCTGACGCTCAAAATCGGCGTCGACAAAGTAGCCAGCGGCCACCGCACGCTTGAAGGTGTTGAGAGGCATCGAGTACCGATGGGTGTACCTCGGCGCGGTTTGCAGAGACTTCGCCCAATACGGGACAATGAAGTCTGAGGCAGGCACGAACCGTGAACGGGTTCGGCCGAGGACCGGATCGATGCCGACTTTGCGAAAAGCGCTTCCTGCATAAGGCAGGTACAGCAGCATGTCATCCGTTTCCCAGTAGTACTCGTCGTCTTCCTCGGTGAGCTGGTAATTCATGTAGTCTTGGACACGCTTCGCTCGCGCTTCCAATTCATCCGTGACCTTGCCGATGACGCCGGCCTGGACCGGACCTTCCGGTGGCATCAGCTCATCCATGGCGCGTGCCTGGAACTGGATCATCGCTTCGGCGATACCAGGGTAGGTCACGCGAGCAGCGCCTTCGAAGGCGACCGCATCATCAGGGATATCTTCGAGGCCGATGATCTCCAGGCCATCGAGCATCCTACGTTCCCAACTGGACCGGGACTGCAGGTCGACTTCGATGAATTCCTTGAGCTTCGAGCCCAGCGTTACCTGTTCCGATTCGGACAGGTGCTCTGCGAGGTTGTCGTCGAATTCGTTTTCAGTCCACGAACCCTTCTCCGCCGGGTCACCGTCTTCGTCCTCGATCTCAAGGTCGACACCGCCATCGTCGCGTAGGAAAACCGTGGCACCGTCTTCGGCAAACGCCGCCGGGCCATCTTCTGGGAGATCTTCTACGTCGTTGAACGCAGAATCATTCTGCGCGAGGGGTCGCTTTGCCATTACCGGATCCTCTGTGCAAGCAGTTGCTCGGCAATGAAGTAGAGATCCGCGTCACTTTCACGGCACTTGAGGGCATTCAATCCCCATAGGATAAACCGGCAGTTTGATTGGATATACCCAAGTTCTGGGATGATCCGATCGATACTCGGAGAAAAAGACCCTCGGATATCTTTGTTGCGGCGGAACTCGATGCCACTGAGTTGGCACTTGCCGGTCCATGTGCTGGCTGCCCAATCAGAGGTGAGATCATAATCGAGGGAAGAAGCGGTCGCGCGCTTCCGGGCGTCCTTCAGGAGGTGCCGCCATGCAAGGAGGGCATACCGTTCACGGTCTTTCTGTCGACAACTTTCGAGGTTATTCGCGCGATAAATCTGCGAATACGTGAGTACGGCGGCTTCCACTTTACTGACTCCTGATACTCCGATTTGTGACCGGAGCCGTTCCTTCCCATATGCTAGCTAGCTGTGACGCTGCTTTGCTCTGTTTCGCCAGTCGTTCCGCCAGGACATCGAGATGACTTCCGTCAGTCGAGACCAGTGTTTCACGGACCGTTGCCTCACCGTTGATTTCCACCACCGATAAGCTGCGGGTAACCCCTAATGCCACAAAGTCCATCGCAATCCGCAGGGATTCGAGGGCATGGAACTGGGTGCTATCCACTTCACGAACGGTCCCGTCCAACAGGAGGAAGGAGTACCGGCGATCGTGTGCCTCGCCAGTGTACTCGGGCATCGGCGCGGCAGCGGTCTGGGGTTCCGACTCAGCCGTAGAGGGATTTTTTGGCTCGCTTGAAGAGGCGGACTGTTCCGTCTTCTTCTTCGCCTTCCCAAAGGTTGAGTTCGCCCATGCGACGCAGGAATTGTAAAGCCATGAGAACCGTGTCGACCCAGTCATCGTGTGCTCCATCAGGGAAGGTTGAACACTCGTCGATCACCAGTTGCGCCCACTGACGATCTGCTGGATAGAATACCAGCCCGTCGTCCAGAACTACGCTGGCGATATGGGCTCGCTCGACTTTATCCAGCTTCACCTTGCTGCCGTGGTCGACAGAGATCTTCCGCAGACCCTGGACCTTCGCCCGCTGCAAGTCCTGGCACAGCGTGATTCCGCTGGCTTTCTTCTCGACCAGGGTCCAGTCTGGCTTGATCTTCTGGTAGTGCAGCTTGGCCCGGCGCTTCAGCTCATGGTACGGGATGCGCCCGCGCCACGCGCCGAGCAGGATCAGGCAGCGCCGCGCCTTCGCTCGCGCAGTCTCCTCGACCAGCTCCCCCTTCACGATCTTCTGGGAGGTCAAGTCTTCGGTGTGCGTGAAGATGCCCCAGTCGGTGCGTGCGGAGTAGTCGTTGACCTGCTTCTCACCGTAGGCCGTGTCGTATACGCTGATGACGTAGTCACACTCGGGCATATCCCGGCCCGCCCATTCCTTCCAGGCCTCGCGCTTCAGGATCTTGCCACCGCTGCCCTTCGGGTTCTGCTGGTACTGCAGGGTGTACTTGTCTTTCATCGTGCGTTTGAGGCGCTTCGTGGCCTCAGCGCTGACACGGGTGGGGTTCAGCAACTCACCTTCGGTCTTTCGTGGATCGCGGAAAATGACCTTCTTAGTTCCCGGGAGCACTACGATACAGCGGCGCTTGTGTTCGTATTCATTAGGCAGGGTGAGCCGGGTCACCTCGGACATGTCGATCGTGCGTTCCAGATGTCCGAACAGGTCGTCTTCCCCGGTGCGCTGACCGTTAATGATCCAGGCATCCTTGTCCGCCTGATTGAGGCGGTTGACCATGGCGTGGTCCCACCATTCCTGCGTGCCCTTGCGCTTTGTCTCGGACTCCAGATCGGTCGCGTTGTGCGGGTCGTCCACGATCAGGCGGTTGCCGCCTTCGCCGGTCGTCGCCGACTCGGTAGCGATGGCGATGCGCCGACCCCCCTTGTCGTTGGAATATTGACGCTTGAGCTTTTCATCGAAGCTGAAGCGGAACCGGTGGCCCCATCGTTCCTGGAACCAGGGCGACTCGATCACGCGGCGCGAGCGCAGGGCGTCACGGGCAGAGAGCTGCAGGGCGTAGGAGGCAGTCAGGAACTGGAGTGTAGGGTCTTGCAGCCAGTCCCATACGGGGTAGAATACGGACGTCACCAGCGACTTTGAGGTTCGCGGTGGCATGTTGATCATCAGGAAGCGGATTTCTCCGCTGGAGACGTATGACAGATGGTCGCACAGGGCATCGAGGTGCCAATTCCACACCATCTTCGCCGGCTCGGCAGTATGCCAAGCTTCCTTCGTGAATTTACGAAGGCTGAGGCGGGTCGCCTCTGATTGTACGATTGTAGGCCGCCAGATCCGTGGCGAGGGGGCGTCTAAGGCCAGCATATTGCTACTCCGAGGTCTATGTGCCTCGTGGAAGCAGCAATGTAACAGACGCCCTAGACGCGGGCGTCCTGGCTATTAGCCGCCAGCGTCTTCGATCGCTTTGTCGATGCGTGCCTTGCGTGCCGGAGCTTTGACGGTGTCGCGTACCCGGCCAGCTAGCCCGCCGATCAAGCGTCCGCCACGTTGACCGGCTTCCTTGATGTCCTGCGACACTGTAGTCTTCCGCTCGTAGGTCGGTACATTCTGCTTGTTCGCTCTGGAGCCCATGGTTCAATCCTCGGTAAGTGCCGGGAGATCATACCGTCTTGTCGAGTGGACGTTGTGCTGCGGTTAAGGAGAGCGCTCGAAAAGCGGCCTGCGCCTGGATTGCCTGGATAACGCAGTCATGTAGCGCATAGTGCTTAATAAAGCCTGTGGTCGACATGTCCGGCACCCGGAAGTTCGGTCGCGGGACTTTCTTGGCGGCCCACAACAGGGTGCGCAATTCCTGTTGCTGATCCCACTCCCACGGCGTTTTCTTCTTAGCTTCGCGGTATGCGCCGCGGAGAATACGGAGGTCGAAGGTGGTTGGCTTAGCCCAGATGCTGCCGCGTTTGCCGAGCCAGTGCCCTACGAAGGCACTGAAACGATCCAAGGCGGTATCGATACTGATGCGAGGCTGAACGCTGATCCGTTCAAGCGCAGTCGCAGCTTCCTGCCCCGCCCAGAAATTCACATTGCTCGCGTCGCGGCTTCCATAATAAGGCTCGATCACGGCGTCGAACCAGCGGTCATCGTATTGCAGTAGCTCATGTGGATCCCGCACGGTGCCATTCAATTCGAAAGCGACGGCGGAGATCTGGAGGATCTGTGCGTCGTCGCCACTTCCGTAGGTTTCGATGTCGGTGCTTATGTGCACTGTAAGTTCTCCGTGATACGTGAGTACATCTCTCGGGTCTTGATCCGAGAGACAGTTGCCTGTGAGACACGGAGCGCACTCGCAATCACTTGCTGCGGACGCGGATCAGTGAAAATAGCCGCCACTTTCTCGGGTGGCATTCGGACGCCGCGCCCTTGAAGATTCAGTTTCTGGTATTCAGTAAATGCTTGACTCATCATTTCTCCAGCGCGTGTTCAGTCGAGTTCCAGATCCGCAGTGACCGACCTTTCGTCAGGTCGCGGAACGCCACTTGCTCGATTTCAATCCCGTACCGCTTCGCGCGCCGACGGACTTCGATCGTAACCTTGTTCCAAAAATCAGGGGTAATCACCTCAGCCCAGGTGGATTTCAGCACCGCGGACCCGATGATCCCCATCGCGCTATCGACCAGGGCTTGACGTTCGCCCTGGACATGCAGCAGGACACGTTCGACGTCGGTCACCCGGTAGGTGAGCAACCCCGTCAGGGTCACGCTGATATCGTCCGCGGTCGTCAGACTCTGCGCTGCAAGATCCTGCGTATCAACAACGATCGGGTGCCGGAGCAACTGCTGGTATGCGCAGGGCCAGAACCAGACGATGCCCGGCTCGACGTGTCGTCGGAGGACACCACGTTCGAGGATGACCCCTCGCTCGAACTGATCGACCACAGCAACGAACTGGAAGAATCCCAGCCAGTCCTTGAAGAGGTCGATCAGCTTGTCGAACATGTCAGGCTGTCTCGCCTTTGGCAACGTCGTCATTCTCCAGCAGCACCTTCTGTAGGGTCTTCGCTGCCGAGTGGTAGACCACGATGCCTTCCGGGTTGCGGAAACCGGGGTTCGCGTACGAGCCATGCTGACGTAGCAGTTCCAGGCATTCGTTGACTGGATCGCCAGCGCCCGTATTGAACCGACCTTCGAGCATCAGTGGTACTGTACGCAAGCCTGGGACCGGTGGCAGCAACTGCCCTTGCTCCGCATTCGGATCTTCTGTCCAGCGCGCGACATTAAACAGACTGAAGTAACGCTGGCCCGCTTCGACGCCGTAGCCGCGCTGGATACCCGACCCCCACCATTCACCGTAGTGCCGGCCGGGACCAAGCAGCGACAGGCCTTCCGCGTTGTCAACTACCCACTTCGCGAACCCGAAGTTGTCACCCTTCTTGGACACATCGAGGTAGCGCGAGCGCGAGCCGGCATAGATCCAAAGATTTTCAATCACTGCGACTGCCTGCGATGCGGCAGATGCGAGAGCGAAACCCTCTGGCATTGAACCCTGCGCGTCAATGATATGGATCTGGGCATTGGTGCCGTCGATCTTCTCGGTGATCACACACCCACGACGCAGCCGGGGGATCTTCGGGAATGCTTCAAACATTGGGAGTCTCCGGTAACAGCTTCCAGTACAAGTCGAGGAACATCAGCTCAGCGGTCGATGCGGACCAGGGCGTGATCTCGTCACTGCCACCGAAGAAGCTCTTCGCCTCACGATGGAATGTTGCGTCGTCCGCCGCCTTGACCCGGCCACCCTTCGAGATCTCGGGGAGCAGATCGAGCAGACCGAAACGGGTGAAGATCGTCGCCATCGCCGCAGCTTCCGCTTCACGGTAGAACGCCATGCGCGGGTCATGCTTGACTGGACTGGCGATGTCATTCAAGTACGCTTCTGACGCGTCGTGCAGTAGGGCGGCGAGCTGCAGGCGAGGACTCTCATCCGCTAGGAGATAAGTAACCAATACACTGTGATGCGCCACGTTGAATGGGATCGAGGTCGCACCGGTGTAGCGATTCACACCCGCGAGGTGATGCGCAACGTCATCGATGTGGATGTCCTCGACCGTCAGCGCCAAAGGATTGACATATCGTCCGGTATATGTTCGAATCTTACCGCGGCGATCCTGATCGTCGCGCAGCGCAGTGAGAATATAGTCGGTCACTTCGTCACCGGCGAATCAGCAATCGTGTATTGTTTCGGCGTGTAATCCTTGAATAGGTCTTTCAGATGAACAATGATTGCCTGGGTATCGTCAAGCACTTTCATCTGCGGGGCGCGCGGCGGACGATCATCGTTCAGCATCCCGCACAATTCAGCGTCGAGCAGGATCTTCGCGCAGGCGATGACAGAGGCAAGTTCCTTGACCTTGGTTATCGGATCACGATCCTGCCCGTTCCACCACTTCGAGCGATGGCGGTCCATCGCATCGTTATAGACTGACGCGCTGACACCCGCAATGCGCCAGTTATACCGTCCGTACTTTAGTGCGCCTTCTAGGAAGGCCATGGCGACTTCGGCGTCAGCAGTATCAGGGGCTAAACCCAGCGGACACTTCGTCTGCCCAACTAGGTCTTTCGGGTTCGAGATATTCGAGGGTTTACTTTCCATGCCCGTTCAGACAAACCCCCTCGAAAATAGTTCCCATGGGAACTCAGATTCGCCAGTCCCCATTAACGATGTGATGCAGGCTGCGCTTGTTGAGAGGATCGATCGTGCCGTGCGTATTCATCCAGCTCGACGGACCGCCCGTGTATTCAAGCACCCGGGGAGTCGACGTACCAATCTGCATAGCACCTTCGTCGATACCAGGGCCATGACCGTGGCCGAAGATGCTCTTGTAGCCTACGCGGCGCAGATTCTTGATACTACCGCGTGCGCCGTTCGGCCCTTGATGACCGTGGCTACCCATTTGCACGCCGCGCACCAGCCGATTTGGCTCCCGAAGACAAAGGATTTTCTTATCCTTACCAGTCAATTTCTCTACCCAGTAGATGAATGGATCAGGGTATTCAGTACCACCCGGCCCCATCTTCGTGTTGTCCGCCATGTATTGTGCGGTTTCCAGGTAGAACGACATGTTGATCGGAGCGATGTCCTTGCGCCAGTCGTTGTCGACAATCCAGCGTTTCAGGAACGCATCGTGGTTCGAGGGTACGATGACCGATACAGTGTTCTTCGGGGTATGCCGCATCACGAACTCGACACAGCGCTCGACTTCCCCGCGGACGCTCTCGCGATTACCGAGCAGTTTAGCCAGCCGGTTAAAGGGGTTGCCATGGTGATGGGGGTTCGTGCTGTAACCGTCGAACGTGTCATGCCAGTAGATTTCCTCGGGCTCAAATACTTCGATCATGCCGCCGTCACCGAACGTGGCACGCGCAACCTGCGGGCACTGAAAATCTACATGTGCGTCGCCGAGTGCGATAGCAGGATACCGTCCGGAATCTTTGACTCCCCGGGGGGTGAAGTGCTGACGCAGTACGCAGAATTCGCCAGTCTCTTTCGAAGCATTGATCTGCCGCAGGTAGAAGTGTTTGCCTTTGATTTCAACCAAGGTGGCACCGAGCGTATGGTGGAACTCGCCAAGTTTGCCGGCCTTGGAATGCGAGTAGTTTGGCACCGTGCATGCGCCGGTCGTGGTCAACAGCTTTGGATACTGACCACCCGTAGGGATCGACTTGAGCTGCAATTTCGTGTGCCCGACGATACCGGACTCTCCATGCGTGAGCGCATCCATGGCGCTGAGCGGGCTCGTCGCCGTAGGCTGCACGGGGATGTCGCCCAGGATGATCAAGTTCTGGTTGAGTTGCTTGCGTCCGTTGTACAGGAAGGGCTGTACCTCATCGACCCACCACTCAGCGTTCGCCTGACTCGCAGTCCAGACTGATGTCGGGTTCTTTGTGCGAATCGGGAGCACTACCAGCTCGGCATTCAGTACGTCGCAGGCCTTGAGTAGGGATTGGAAGAACAGAGCATGAACCGGAGTTCCATTCTGCGCCGCAGTGACGATGTACCTGCGCGACGAAGGAATAACCTTGCGAATTTTGACCGGCTCGAAGTTGTTGCCAGATTGTTTGCGCGGGGGAGCCTTGGCATCAGTCGTGCTGTAGTTGCATCCCGTGGCGAGTTGACACCTCCAGCGGGTCTTGCCGCCGGGAGTTACGCCGTTCTTATGCATACGCTGGGAGCACTTCGGGCAGTTCATTACTTCACTCGCTTGGCCGGGGGAGGCGAGACATCGATGGGTTTTTTGGCGGCTTCCAAAGCTTTTTGCGCCTTGGAGTAGATGCGGTTCATCAATTCGAGTTCGTCCGCCGGCACGTATTGCAATAGCTCCTGCTCGTCTACTGAGGCACCTTCCGCTGGTTTTCGGAACCGCGGATCCGCCATGCCACTGATATCGACCAGGGTTTTCAAGGCGGCTTGCTTATCGTGTAGTTGTAGTTTCTTCACCACTTGATACGAGATCGTAGTCGATTCGCCATCTGCATTCGTGCTCGGAACGATGACTGTATCGAGTTCGATAGTCTTGATTGCCCGTTGCATCATCTCCGGCAGTCGAGTGAAATCCTTTAACACCTTGATGGTGTCACCTTCCACGTCGACGGTATCGTAGAAGTCCGCCTCATTACAGAACGCGATGGCATTCAGTTCCTCAATGATCCGCTTCTGGTCGAGGTTTGCGTCCAGCATCCGCCAGTCATGGATTGGCTGGATATAGTAGAACAATTGCTTCCGCATATAGGACGCCTTGGTGCGCGCCGTAGTCTCGGAATACCCTACATCTCGGGCAGCTTGTTGCGGGTTTGTCATTACCTGCGGATGCAGAATGAACGCTTGCTCCATCGGAGTGAGTTTGTCAAACAAGGCCGGGATCACGTCCGCCGGTACAGATGCAACTTTAGTCATGGGACTACACTACGAATGAGGTGGCCGCGCCAGTAATCGAGGATCGCTGCACGCGTCGCATCGAGTCCGGCGGTGACCTTTGCGGAATAACCCGCATCTTTCATGAGGGTGACCCAATCCTTCTGATCCTGACTGACCTTGCTAGACTTGTCACGCTTCACTTCGATGAAGGCACCGTGGAACCCACCAAGGGGGTAAGCAATTACAATATCGGATACGCCCGTCTTGAGGCCTTGCTTCTTGAGCGCAGCCATCGCGCGAGCGCGCTGCTCACCATTGCCGGCGAGCTGGGCACCATTGACCGTAGCGAATGCATAATCCCAGATCGTTTTACCGTTAGGCAAACGCAAGGTTTGCATGAACTCGAAACTCGTAGCCTGGATGTCAGATTCATAGAGGGCAATAACTCCCGTGAGATGTGCTGCAGCTTTGCGTCCGACTTGGACTTTCTGGCGACCCATTCACAATCTCCGTGGCAGTATCTTCGGTATGACCTCGGCGGGCTGCGCTAGTTCCCAGACATCGACACCTAACTGCAGAATAACCCAGGCAATATAATCGACCTGCGTACCGAACCTGTCCTCCCATTCGATGACGGAGTTCTGGCTGGAATCCACCCCGCCTGCGCCTTGATGATGGAAATGGCATAACGGGATCACTAGCCAATCGCTAGTCTTCATGCCGGTGCCTTTCGAAACGCCGCGGTACCGCATCGACCCACCGTGGCAATGATGTATCGTCGCCGGTTGACCGCAGACTGCGCAATTGAGTGCGGCGACCTTCGTCCAATAATCTCGGACGGCCTTCGTGCTCATCGCAGGCGATAGTTATCAACCCCTAGGCCGCAGGTGTTATCCCACTTTGAGGCAATCTGTACTGCCTGCTCAGCGGTAGCGCCGAATGCCATAGCGCCGATAGCTATCTCGCGCCCAGCACCCCAGGCGAAGATTGGAGTTTGAACCGGGATCGCCGTCGACTGGTACTCGTAGAACACCACCTTACCTTTCCGAGCGACGACCAGGATTGCAAAATCGTTTTTATCTTGCGTCTCCGGCCACTTCCGAATGAGTTGCTTTTTCTTGTACAAGTCCATCAGGAGTAATCCCGTCGCCGTCGGCCCTGCGACCGCGAGAACAGTGCCATCCTTGAGGCGCATGGACTTCGTGATAAGGGTCTTAAGCCCACCGGATGTTGACTGCCGGTCGGTCGCTATGGAAGTTCCATCGTATGCAATAACGGTCATGTTCGGTGCCCTCTATGAGACGTAGGTTCAGACAACCTACGCGCTATATAGTTCACGTCGGGAGCGAAGCGAGCGACTAGGCAAGCGAAGCGCGCTATAGTCTTCGGGGAGGACCGGACTCCGCGCTTCGCTTGGGGTGTGTTTAAAGACCTTGACTTAGGATCCGAGATTTCGGAAGACCCACAAAACCAAATTTCGAACAGCCTTCAACCTCACTGGACCATTAAGTGAAATTGAAGGTCAAGCAGTAACCGTTATAACCCTCCCCGCATCACCGGGTAGGGGTATCCTTTCCAAGCTGCTCACTCGTTCAGGGGGCTTCGCAGAGGTCTCCTCTCGCTCCGGCATTACTGCGCGGCCTAGGCCCCGGACTCATCCATCTTTTTATTTAACTATAAAGGGCAGATATATCTGCGGTTAGTTTGGTCACTGCGTCATGGTTACCCATAACCTTTGCGTCGTTCAGTTTCCGAACCAGGATACGGTGCATCTTGTCCCGTTGTGCTAGCCGTTTACGCGTCGTCTGTTCATGGCGACGTATGTCATGGCGTTCCTTCCGCGAGAATGGTTTCGCTAGGATTTTATCGGCAGTACGCTCTCGCAACGCTTCAACCCTTTCGGAGGGGCGGACACTACGGACCCGCAACGGCTGGGCTTTGAGCGGTACCTTGCTTCGGAGGTCACGCTGCTTCCCCAACCATTCTAAGCGGGCATCTTCAGTTTCAAATTGCATATCGCTAGTGCCTGCGGGAACTACTCGTTAATGGTGTAGCCGTTCGCGTCCTGCCAGTCCAGGAAGCGTTCGCGGACCTTGTGGAATTTCACAATCGCGGCTAGTGCCTCGGGGCCATTAGTATCCAGATCAGCTTTGGATGCGATACCTAGTTCTGCCTTGAGCCATGTGTCCGCGATAACGGTATCCACGAATTTACCGGTGAGTTCCTCGATCCATTCGTGGAACCGCTCATTCTTAGTCATGATCCGTGCGGCGTTCGAGAGATGCTGCGGTCGACCGGTCCGTCGGGAGTGCTCTTCCTGTTCGGTGCGCATCTCTTGCACGATGGCTTGGTCATCATTGACCTCGACGGCGACCATCATGAAACGGGTGCCCGGCGCATCCTTGGATCCACGGGTACAGCCCATGAATGGATGCGTAGGCGCTTCGAAAGTAAGGGAAAAGTCGACGAACTCTCCGCGAGGATTGGCTGCCCAATTGAGGAGCATCAGTTCCATCATGAACTCACGGTTGCCTTCGATCTCGCTGAAGCTAGCTTCGAAGCGGGAACCAGCATGGCCGCGCCGCTTGCGAGTGAATGATTCGAAGGGATGCCGCCGGTCAACTTCCTCGGGATGTCGAATGATCCGGAACCGGACAGTGCGACCGGAGTTATCCGCTTCGGTCGCTTTGTTGAATTCTACTTCCCCTGCAAAGCAGACCTTGATCGATGGCTTTACTTTGCCGGCTTCCTCTTCGTCCATCTCGGCTAGCAGTTCATCGATCCAGGGAGTGCTCATGCAGATACCTTGACGTACGAGTGGACAGGGGCGTTGCGTTGGTCAATCCAGAGGTGTGACTTCCTATCGAAGAAAAGGTTCAACCGTGGTTCATCATCTCCGTTGCGATATTTTTCGCAAATGAGCTGGGTGTCCGGACGTTCCCGTGCTTCTTCCTGATCCTCGGGGCTCATCTCCATAAACTTGCTCGACTTCATCAGCTTCTCTTTGGCGCGGTTGCGGTAACAAAGGAAGATGTTGTCAGCAAGATCGCCGATAGAACTGGATCCTTTGAGTGACAGCTTCGACATATTCGTGTTGGCGTAGTCTGTCTCCTCTTTACGGAGATGGTGGACTAAGATCACATGGACACTAAACTTCACCGAGAATTCTGTGATGCAGTTCATCACGCGTTTTTGCTCGGCAAGATTGTCGTCGGCAATGCCTAGCTTGGTGAAGTTGTCTATTACGAATACGCGCACGCCATAACGACGGTATGCATATTCGAATACTTGCAGGATCCGATCAGCCTTCGCACTACCATAAATGTCGACCGCCCATAAGCTATCACTCATCCAACCGAACGCTGTTTTAATCAACGCGACCGGGGGTAATTCATTAGTGGTGGCCTGCCGGATCAGGCGCTGGATCCACTTCGATGACTTGAATTCGAGGGATGCAACGCAGACGCGTTCCTTTTGCCGCATGGCGTCGAGGGCGATTTGCCCGCAGATCTCCGATTTACCATGCCCTGCATAGCCGGCGATGATCGTGGTCTCGCCCCAGCCGGCGGTGAAATTCGTAGCGACCGAGAACCAAGGTAACTTAAAACCCTGATCTGCCAAGGACTTCGGGTAGAACCGGTCGATAACATCGTCTTCGAAATCGCTTGCGCCGCGCAACTCTTCAGGATCTAAGGTCTTCGCTGCCCGAACTGCTTCGATGATCACCCCTTTATGAATCCCCTCCATCAGGCATGCATTCGCATCCTTACGCGGGAGTTTGATGACACGGCACCGCTCGCGGCCGAGACGCTCCGCCAGTTCCTGTACAGTCTTCTGACCGGAACCATCCATGTCCATCGCGAGATAGATCGTATCGAAGCGGGAGAGATTGTCCCATTCGTTCTCGATCCAGTCCTGCTTATCCTTGGTACCCGCGCCGAACGGAATGCTCAGCGATTGCAACCCGTACTCAGCCAGGGCCAGGGTGTCCATCTCGCCTTCGGTCAGGCAGACCGCGCGTGTGTGCTTGTCGAGACCCTGCCAGCCGAACAGCAATTTCTCCGTGCCGGCGGAGGACCAAAACTTCTTTTCGCGGACGCTGCGGTATTTAATGTGCAGCACTTCGTTGTCACGCATGTACGGAAAGAGCACGACGCCATCACCATCAGCGAATATCCGATATCGTTTGGTCGTCGCGTCGGAGATCTTGCGCGCGGCCAGCCAGCGCTGGACCGAGGGAGCTTTGCTCAGGCCACACGCGTTTTTCGGTGCCTCCGGCTTCACGTAAGCCGTTGACTTCTTTCGATTCCATGTCGGGCGGTCGACGCCGAGCCAGTCACATGCCAGCTTCAGCGATTCGCCGAGGGATTTGTCCTGCGTTGCGGCAATCAGGTCGACGAGATCACCGCTCTTGTCACCGACCGCGAAGTCTGACCAGCGACCGGCGTTCTCTCCTTCGAGCGCGACCTTTAGGGAATTGCCGGGCTCCCCTTTAACCGAGCCTACACACCAGTCTTTATTTACCTTTTTCCCCTCCGGGAGAATCCAGCGGACAGCATCTTCAACTTTTGCGGCAAGACATTTTGCAACGTAGGCAGGGGTTACGTCAGTCATTCAGAGATACCTCGTGCGGCCTGGAGCAGCCGCCGGTTTTGTTCACGCGCCACGTCATCCATCAATTCCTCGCGAGCGTTCCGACCGGAACCGATACCATATGCACCTTCGAGGATCTTGATCATTGACTTTGGCTGAAGGAAGAAATCGAAATCTGCTTTCCAACCGCGGTCGTTAGAACTACGACCTGTTAGAAAATCTGAAGTGGCGGCTCGTTTGAAATAGTTCCGCCACCAAGCAAGAGACTGCCGCTCGGGCTCTTCGTTCCATCGGCGCAGCAATTGTGTGCGGCGTGTCGTGGTGAGTTTCGAACATGGAGCAAGCATCGGCAGGGTGAGCTGATATGCCGCCACGATCCCTTCGAACGGACACTCAGGCGAATCCGCAGGGAGAGTGGCTTTGAGGTAAGCCAGTGCTTGAATCAGCAGCTGCTCATATTGATCGCCGCGTTCACCGGGGGAGGGGTCACCGATCGCGGATTCCGCTGACGCGATGAAACTTTTTAACTCGACCGTGTTCATATGACTCCGTTAGCGGGCGGCGATAGTGCGCTCAGGAAACTCAAATCACCAACGCGGGAATCAGACACCATGTACACAAGCAAAGTTCCACACGTACTAACGGCCTTCCTGGCGGTGCAGGTTGCACTGGCAAAGGCGGGTATCGAGAAGCAGCAGAACAACAAGTCGCAAGGCTTCAACTTCCGCGGCGTCGATGACGTCATGTACTATCTGGCACCCCTCCTAGCTGAGCAATCGCTGATCATCGGGTCGCGCGTGCTGGCTTACCGTACCGAGTCGAAATTGAATGACAAGGGCAAGTACTCAGGGTTTGCCTACGTCCACATGCAGTACGTGTTCACGTCAGCAGTGGACGGATCGCAGCATCTGGTCGAGGCAGTTGGTGAGGGTATCGATTCCGCCGACAAGGCTAGTGGCAAAGCATCGTCCTACGCTTTCAAGGAAGCGATCCTCAAGGGATTCTGCGTACCGGTCCAGGGTAGCCTGGATCCTGATTTCGATACCCCCGAAGTGACTGCCGCCCGCGAGCCCGCCCCGCGCGCCGCTGCCACTGTCGAAGTTCCCGCGGGAACTAAGACTGCAACGGTCACGCCGATCAAGGCTGCCAAGGTGGCCGATAAACCGGTATCGACCAAGCCCGTCAAGCCGGCACCGCCTCCGCAGGAAGAACCGAACGAGCCCGAGCTGCCGGAAGATGAGCAGTCCGAGGGTCAAGCGGAAGGCAGTGATGGTACCGAACGTATCGAGGCTGCGCTCGCGCGCCTGATCTCGAAGGAACAGAACCGCGATCGAGTTCGCGACAAGCTGTTCCAGGCGCACGGCATCACGGCGTTTGATCAGCTCGACGAAGATGTGATCGATGAGGTTATCCAGCAAGCCAAGGATTTCGTCGCCGCCCAAGCAGCCCGCGCTGCTAAGCAGAAGTAACCTATGCAGAACGTCACGCTTGACTTCGAAACGTTCTACGATCCCGCGAACAAGTACTCGCTGAGTTGCATGTCCACCGAGGATTACGTGGCGGACGATCGCTTCGAGGTCATCCTCGTTTCTTGGATGGTGGATGATGGCGAGGTGCAGTGGTTCTCCGGTGACTATGAGTCCACCAAGGATCGCTTACTGCAACTTGACTTACACAAGAAAGCCTTGACCGCGCATCACGCCCGGTTCGATGCTTCAGTACTCGCTCAGCAGTTCAATATCCATCCGCGCCATATTTATTGCACTGAGTACATGGCTAATCCGTCGCTGAAGCCGCGGATGAAATCATTAGGACTCAAAGCCTTGGCTGATCATTTCGGTCTGCCACCAAAGGGCGATGAGGTTCATAATGTGATGGGGATGCGTCGCTCCGACTTTACTTCCTACGCACTCGAACGCTACGCCCTCTACGGTTCGCACGATACGTGGCTGGGGCGGCAGTTGTTCCTGAACCTGCTGCCGCGTCTGTCTGCCGACGAGCTGCGGATCCTTGATATGACACTCCGCATGTATATCCAGCCACAGTTGGTGCTCGACGAAGCGGCCTTGCAGAAGGGACTCGCCGCGACGATCGCTCGCAAGGTGAAGATGTTGTCGGAGATGGAAGTCCAGGGCATCACCAAGAAAGCACTCGGATCGAGTAAGCAGTTTGCGCAGATCCTCCGCGACCGCGGGATTGACCCGCCGTTGAAGGAAAGTCCGGCTTTCCTGAAGAAAGATGAGGCATACCAGGAGGCCAATCCCGACAAACGCTGGACCTACGCGTTCGGCAAAACCGATCCGGAGATGTTGCAACTCAAGGAAGACTTCGCCGAGGACGAAGAGATCACCGCCATCCTTGACGCACGCACTGAAGCGAAGAGCACGCAGGAGGAATCCCGCTGCACGAAGTTCATCGAGAAAGCCCGCAAACATCACGTGCTTCGAGCCGCTATCGCTTACTATTCCACCCACACTGGCCGGTATGGTGGCGACGAAGGCGAGAACGTACTGAACCTGACGAACGTCGGCAAGTATAAAGATAAGAAAGGTGACACTCAATTTAAGAGCTACCTTCGGTTCGGCTTCGCGGCCCCGCCAGGAAAGAAGGTAGTAGCGATCGACTACTCCCAGATCGAGGCTCGCATCACGGCGACCACCGCCGGCCAGCAGGATCTGATCGCGCAGTTCGCGCGCAATGAAGACGTGTACTCGATTTTCGCCGCCGATCTCTATGGTCGCCCAGTCTCAAAAGAACTGGCCGAGAATGATCCGCAGGCGGAGAAAGATCGCAAGTCCGGCAAGGAAACCATCCTGGGTGCCGGATTTGGCATGGGCTGGCGGAAGTTCAAGCGCACCGTACGTGGCAAGGGTCTGGTGCTCACCGATGAGGAAGCCGAACAGACCATCAAGTTCTATCGCTCCCGGTACCCGATGATCCCTGAGCAATGGAATCTGTACACCGCCGCGCTGAATGATTTACTGACTTACAAGGAAGACGTCCACGTCGGTGCTGCACGCTTCACTTGGGATAACGAGACCGATGTCGCGATCGTCCTCCCGAATAACATGCGACTGCTGTACCCGAACATCAAGGCCGTGAAGAAGAAGGACAAGACCGGCGTCACCTTCCAGCGCGCCCGGGATAAATTCCCACAGCACCTTTGGGGGGGCGTCGTTATGAACAACTGGGCACAGTCGACTGCCGGTATCATCATCCGTCGTGCGATGGGCAACATCCACCGCGAACTGCTCGGTGCGCGCCCGGCGCTGCAGATCTACGACGAGCTTTTATATGTCGTCGATGAAGACGAAGCAGAAGAGTTCAAGGACATGGCTTCGGAGATCATGGTCCGCGAGGTCGAGTGGATGCCTGATCTGCCGATCGCGGTCGAAGCAAAGATCGGCCAGAGCTACGGTCATGTTTAACTGGATGCGTCGGCTCGACGAGATCTGGATCCGCAACGGGCAGTATATCGAATCCCTCAGTGAGAACTGGGTGCAGGCTCGTCGTGGTCGACTGACTGCGTCCGGTGCGGCGCATATCATCCCGAAGTGGACTCCGAAAGGCATCGAGACCTTGCGCGGTAAGTTGATGGCTCAAATGGAACAAGGGTTCGTGTGGACTGAGCTGTCGTTGCCGCAGCTCGACTGGGGGCGCGAGCATGAGAAGGCGGCTATCGCTACGATCGAGCTGGTACTGGGAGTCGATATGCCTGAGCCCGGTACCGTGTTCCATCCTGAGTTGCCGTACTGCAGCTCGACTCCGGATGGGTTGATCGACGGGCACATCAGTGTTCAGATCAAATGCCCACACAAGCGGTCAATCCATCTCGATTATTTCTACAACCAACCGATATTGAAGACTGGCCCCAAGGGTGGGCGAGATAAGTACTGGTACCAAGTCCAATGGGAGGCGTGGACAGCGGGCTGCGACGAGATTCTGTTTTGTACCTTCGACCCTGAACAGCCGGTCGCTACGCGCCTGGGTGTCTGCGAAGTCCCGGTCGACCGTGAATTGCATGACCTCTTCGCGAAGAATTCACGTAGGTTTCGGAACTATATGGAGACGGGTAAGTCTGATCTTCCATCACGAGTTCAGCCTATCGGCATCCCCTTACTGTTCTGAGGCCGCATGACTACTAATCTCCCCGTTCTGACTACCCGCGATATGCTGGCGCAGTCGTTAGTTCATCAGGTACCTATCGCCGTCGATCTGATCACCGCCGATGTGATCAAGTATAGCGAAGAGGCTGCCCGGGCATTGGCCGTAGCGGAACGGGCACAGATCACTGACGATAAGGCGGCGGGTAATGCGGCAGATGTCATCCGCGCTATTATCGCCAGCAGCAAGCGCTGCGATGCAGATGCCAAACAGCACGTCGCAGATCTAGAAGCCCAGGCTACTGCCATCACGAATTTCTTCAAGATCTCCAAAAGCGTTTACCTCGCCGCTAAGGTAAAGCTCGATGAAAAAGTCACGCTTTGGCGTCGCGCGGAAGAGGTCAAACTCATTGAAGAGAACCGTAAGAAACGCGAGCAGACCCAAGCTGAAGCTCAGCGCCTAGCTCAGGTGACAGCCGCCTTGGGCGACGCAGAAGGCGCGCAACGGATTGTCGAGGAGGCTGCTGCAGTCGTGGTTGCTCCGGCACGTCCGATTGCCGTCGGCGTTTATGGCAGTACGACTAGCTCGGCGAAGCGTCATATCGGTAAGGTTGAAGATCGGGCACTGTTTTTCGCGGCGCTCGCAAAGTCGAAGGATCCGTTAGTAGTGGCCATCGCAAATAAAGTCGAGTTCCCGCAGGCACTACTGAACTCTCTTGCAAAGGCAGTGTCTGATGGAGACACGATCACTCCGGCCGGCTTCAAAGCTGACACGGCTACCAACAATACGTATCGGTAACTAGGAGATAAGCAATGGCGCGAAGCCTCAACAAACTACAGATCATCGGCAACCTGGGGGCTGACCCAGACATCCGCATCCTACCATCGGGACAGAATGTAGCGAACTTCCGCGTCGCGACTACGGACCAGTGGAAAGATAAGGACGGTGAGAAGCAGGAACAGACCGAGTGGCACGCCGTAGCCATCTTCGGGCCTTTGGCGGATGTCGTGGAGAAATACCTGAAGAAGGGCTCCAAGGTCTATATCGAGGGCTCCCTGCGCACCCGCAAGTGGCAAGACAAGGAAGGCCAGGATCGCTACACCACCGAGGTCATCGGGAAAGAGTTGCTGATGTTGGATCCGCCCAATAAGAGTCGAGATGATGCGCCTGCGTCGAATCGCTCCAGCGCTCGCGGGAAGCCCGCAGCGACGAACGGTCGTCCTGCTGCCACTACCCGTAAGCCTCCTACCTCAGCTCGCCGGCAGCCTGCGCCTGCCCCGCAGGACTACGATGAGGAAGGTGACTTCGACGATGAAATTCCAATTTAGAGGATATCGGGACCGGGTGCTTGCGGCCCGGTCTACCTGAACCGCAGACGAGTTGAAGTTACCAGATGAAAACCCAGCCATCCCAATCCGAAGCCGATGAGTATTTGTCCCTGGATGGCGAAGCAGCCACCGAGGACGAATACAGCGAAGCCGATGCTCTTGATCATGAACTAAGTATCGCAGAGACTGCGGCGGCGACCGCCCCGCGGTTTTATGCGCGGCTACGGACTGAGTTGGCGAAGCGCGGTTTGTCCTACGCTGCTCTCCCGAAATTCACGCAAGAGGGGGACACTCCCCCTTGCTTCAAGGCAGCGGACGTACCATTTGAGATGTGGTTATCCAGTGCGTCATTACTTCGCGCTACGGTGCCTTATCGATTTGATATGCCTGCCGAACCTAACTACTGCTACGACTGCCGATCTGCATTCAAGCAGGCCGCAGTCAAAGCAGGCACTTGCCAGTTTCCGCACTTGAAGTTTGAACGGGTGCAGACCGTTATCCGTGATGAACGTCAACCCACGTTCGAAGTGGAAACCGTTGGTGTAAGTCGCAATCCTGAATTGATCTATGAGGAAGATGATGAATAGCTTGACTCATCCACTGAACATGCTAGCCGCCAAGATCCACGAAGAGAACCACCGTTGGTGGCATGACCTGACCACGGGCGAGCGCTTGAGTCGGAACAAAGGTGAGATGTTGATGCTCATCGTATCCGAGATCTCTGAAGCTATGGAGGGTGAACGTAAGGGTCTAATGGATACCCATCTCCCTCACCGGAAGATGTCTGAGGTCGAACTAGCCGACGCGGTGATCCGGATTTTTGACTACGCGGGTGCGTATGGGTTCGATCTCGACGGCGCTATCGCAGAGAAGCGCGCATACAACGCGACTCGCGTTGACCACTCTGTGGCCGCGCGGCTAGCTGCGGGTGGAAAGAAGTGGTGATAGGAGATATCATCGCGCAGGTTGTCATCTCTATCGCAGGGGTAGCATCGACGTGGCTATCACAGAGCGAACAGGCTGAACGTCGCCGGTGGTCGTGTATCTTCGGGTGCATTGCTCAACCCTTCTGGTTCTATACATCGTTTGTGAATGGACAGTGGGGACTCTTCGGGCTATGCTTCATGTACACCTTTGCCTGGGGCAAGGGCGTGTACACCCACTGGATCAAGCCATGGAGATTGAGATGATATATGTCCTTGCGGACGGTCGACAGATCGTGATACTGTCTGACCGCACGGCCAAATTGCTGGCCCTAGATGGTAGCCCGCTCACTTACATGCTCATTGAGGAGGTCACGCTGTGAAGCCTATGCTTGCTGTGGATATCGGGGATGCACCGATCCGATTCCCCGTCGTCGCTAGTCCGAAACTCGATGGCATTCGCTGCCTGATCAAGGGCGGTGTAGCACTCAGCCGGAATCTCAAACCGATCCCGAATCAATTCATCCAGTCCTACTTCCCCGGGAAGTTTTTCGAAGGGCTCGATGGTGAGCTGACCGTCGGTGATCCTTGGAACAAGAACTGCATGCAGGCAACCACTAGCGGCGTGATGTCCAAGGCCGGCGAACCTGACTTCACCTTCTGGGCGTTCGATCGCTGGGACCAGCCGACCGTACCCTACTATCAACGCTCCGGCGTCGCATACCAGCTGAAAGATCCGCGGGTGAAGTGGCTGACTAATCGATTGATCGGCAATCAGGCACAGCTCGATGCCTACGAGGCGGAGCAGCTGGAGATTGGGTACGAGGGCCTGATCCTGCGTTCGATCAATTCCCCGTATAAATACGGCCGGTCGACCGTGAAGGAAGGCTACCTGCTGAAGGTGAAGCGCTTCACTGACTCCGAGGCTGAAGTGATCGGGTTCGAAGAGCGCATGCATAATGGCAACGAGGCGACGACCGATGAGCTGGGGCGCACGAAGCGCAGCTCACACGCGGGAGGCAAGACCGGGCGCGGTGACCTGGGCGCATTCCTTGTACGCGATTGCATCCTCGGGTGCGAGTTCAGCGTAGGTACCGGACTGACAGATTCGGATCGTGCTTATTACTGGGCACATCGCGATGACCAGATTGGTCGGATTTTGAAGTACAAGTCGTTCGATAAGGGAGTCTTGGTGGCACCGAGGTTCCCGGTGTTCCTGGGCTTCCGAGATCCGATCGACATCTGAATGGACGCACCGCGGGGTGGGGCTTGTGGTATTCCGTAAGGAGCTGCAGGTATCCCATCCCGCAGGCGGACGATATGCATCCCGGTAATCCTCATTTGGTTATGACTCAGTACCGTCGTCGCATCTTGTCATGCAAGAAGCGCTGGAGTACTGCACGCGGGCTGATCCACTACAAGGTACTTGTTCAGACCTACCTCTGGGCGAAACGGCAGGTTTTATCTAAACCAGCTCCGCTTGCCGGCGCGATCCAACCATCCGCGAACTGTGCCTACGATCTTCGCCAATCCGAGCAGGATGGCGATCACGCCTGAGATGATTGCTACCGTGGCTGCTAGCCACTGCATCATCGGTAGAGTCGCGACGAAGAAGCTAGTACCAGCAGCTACGACTGACGTGGTGCCCGTTGCTACGGATACGCCTCCAGTGTGGTCGGCGATGAATTGCGCGACGGTGTGAGTGCTCATTGGACACGCCCCACGGCGGCAGCTTGACACTTGAAGTAGATCTTGTACATGTCGAGTAACGCGAACACCGCGTCTCCGTAGTTAGCGTGGGCTGCGGGCGGGAGTTCCGCCGGGCAGTTCTGGATTACCAGTGGAGACACTGGGCGTTCGGTTTGCGCGGGCGTCGTCGAGCAACCGCACAAGGTCAGGATCAGCGACGCAGTCGCGGTAGACAGGTACTTCACGGATGATCTCCCTTGCTCGCACTTCGCCGGCTGTGTGCATGACGTCAGTCTTTACGATGATTTCCGCGGTGCCCCGCATTGCTGCTTCGTACGCCCGTTGATGGATACTTGTCTCGCGTGCGGTGCGCGCTTCGATTCGATTCGATGCGTCGGTCCCGCCTTTAATGTACGCGCCGGTGCCGACCCCGGCGAAGGCGAGGACAATCCCAAGGATTATCCAGGGGTTTAGGGCAGTCATGCGGGTGGCAAGCTCGCGATAAGTTTGTCCTTCTGCTGCGATGAGTTCGTCGACCCCAGCCAGAAGCTACAGACGCCGCCGAACTCGCGTGCAAGGACACCGATCAATAAGCACAGGATCTCTTTTACACCCGGCGGCACATCAACCTGCTGCCAGACGAATGCAAACAACGTCGCCATTGAACCGAGGAACGCGAATGCAACGGTGCCGCTGACCATGATCTGCGCGACCGGACCTACGTTCGTCAATGTAATGCTGTCAAGGAATTTCATACGAGCCCCAGGTGCTTCCGTGCTTTGTCGCGATATTGCCGGCGGCGGGCTAGTCCTTCAGTACCCCCGTTGATCCGACGGGTGATGGTAACCCAGTCGGCCTCTTGATCATCCCCTGCGATATCAAGGGCCAGGGACGTCAACTTATTGTCATACCAGAACTTAGCTGCAGCTAGTGCCCCAAGTGCTTGAGTTTCCAGAAGTTCTGGCTTCCTAGTGACAGGTATACCGAGCGCCCGTTCTAGCTGCAAGTAGTTAGCGCGCCCAGTCGTTTGGATCGGTCCGCGCCCGCGGAAGCGCCAGCCATCGCCGGATGCCTCGTTGCCGTTTCCAATCCGATTGGCATAGACGTAATTCGCCAGGGCCTGCGGGTTGTTCGCGTACCGCATAGCAGTGCGGTCGTCAGGAAATCGTTTCGGCCATACTTCGCGTAGGCGCTTAGTCGAATAGCTCAGGTTCTCTACCACTCGATTGAGTTCACCGGATTCGACCATCAGCTGCGCGATGAACGCCGCGATGTCTTCTCGATCGCGGATCCCGAATTTCTCCATCGCTGGGGTGAGTTGTTCCCCCCAGCCCTCTGGGTCTTTGCAGTTAGGAGCGACTGCTCGCAAGAGATCAGTGATCATACGAGCCTCAGTAGTTTGGCCGTTGCATTCAAGCCAGCAGCCTGGAGGACGGCTGCTTGTTCCTCCGTGTTCTTGCCGATCAGATCAGCACCCACTTCCGGATTCAGTCTGCTACCTGGGCGGATATCCCATAGTTCTTTCGCGATATCATTGATGTCGTTCTGAATGCTGTTGATCTCGATCCGTTTGTCTGCAGGGGACATGGTCTTGTCGAGCTGGGTTGCGCGCTGCAACTGACGGAGACCATTGATTTCATCAGATGCTTTTGCGAATTCCTTACGCACATCAAGGAATGGAGCCTTCTCCGCCTCCAGCTCGGCCGCACGCGCGTCACCCTCTTCAGAGCCTTTCTCCTCGTTACGCTTTACCGAACGAGATACCTTCTCGGCTTCATCGGCGATGTTGTACAGTTCGTTCAAGTAACGGGTATTCTTCGCCGGACCGATCGTACGGAAATCCCGCAGGCCCGGCCAATCGTCGGTCGCACGTTCAGGCGGCGATGGTTCGCCGCGCGCCTTGCGCACCACTGAGTCGGTCACCAGTAGCACGTAATCCTGGATCGATCCTAGGTATCCGCGGCCGAGATGCTGCAGTTGCTTCGGCGAGCGCAGTGCGTCCGGAGCTACTTCCGGCATTGCATTTGCGAGGGCGCGATAAGTCGGACTGACACTCGGCCCATCCTGGTCTTCCGGTAACACTCCCTCGTCACCCATAGTCAGAACCGGCGCACCCGTAAAGGTATTCCGATTGAGGGCTAGTTCGAGGATCGGCATCACTGCCTGGATCTTCGGGCTCATGTCGAGCGTGTTAGCGAAGGCGTGACCGATGGTGGTGATGCTCTGCTTCGCTGCGTCTGGCTCGTCGGCATTCGTGATGAATGCGTCGAGGAACGCTTCTGGAATCGACCCGAAGAGCGTGCCGACTTCGAATGGCTTCGGCAGCTTCCAGTGATCGCCCTCTTCGAACACATCAAAGAAATGCCAATAAGAGTTCTTCTGATCGTCGGTCAGTGCCTTGTAACGCTCATCATCCATGTTGCGTGCGAAGATCGCCGCCGAGGCAGCTGTGATCAGCAAGCCGCGGATGGCGATGGCAGCGAAGTTCTCTTTGAACCCGCGACCCAGGCGATACATGCCCTGGAGGCGCGCGTTCATGAACGGCACCGACTCCGTCAGGAACTGAATGACTGGATTCGCTCCGCGCATGCTGAAGTCCAGCATATCCCGGGACGCGAACAGCGCCTCCTTACGGGTCACACCAGTCGACAGCGATCGATTGTAGATAGCGACGCGTCCCGAGTTTTCGCTCGCGTTCAGGAGGTCACGGTAGAAGCCCCAGAGGGTGGCCGGGCTGTTCAGCACGGTACCGCCTACGGTCTTCTTTCGAATGGTGCGACGCAGGGTAGCAGCCGATCCTTCGAGATCGCCGGCCCGGATGTACCCGTGCGTGAAGCTGCCGCCGCCGGCTAGCATTGACTGCGAAGCCGCGTCCATGCGAAGCTGCGAGATAGTGCCCTTCACCGTATCGATACCCGGGATCGTGGTCTGCTTCAGGCCCGGACCGTAACCCTGGACAAACGCATGCCACATATCCCGCCAGAGATTTTTGACCGCAAACTGCGGAGTGCTGGTGACCGTCGCCGTGAGAAGGCGCTTTGGGAAGCGGAAAATTTCCATGAGTGGACCCCAAGCCTTCTTGGAGATACCTTGCAGGCTCTGAAACAGCAGCTCGTCATGGATCTTCCAGTATTCGCGCTTACCGTTCCGCCAGATCGAGATGACGTCGGGATCTGTCGGTGCCTGTACTGCGAGCATCTGCTGGAGCCCCTGAAACGCCGCGGGTGGCAGATTGTTCACATCGACGCCGAGTGTCCGCAGGGTCTGCACCAGTACCGCATTGTTCTTGATGAACTTCTTCACTTCCGCGGCGGGGATCATGACCTGCTTGAACTCAAACTGCGGCGCGCGGGTAACCAAGCCCGTACCATTCAGGTTATCCACAGTCTGCCGAGCCGCTACCGCCTTCAGGCTGGCGTCGGTGAGGGACAGCCAGTTCTTCAGGATGTTTTCGAGCGGGTCACCAATGTTGGTTTCGCCGCCGCGCAGCTGCACGATTTGATTGCGGATCTTACCCAGCGTGCCACCGGACACAGACCCGCTGACTTCCCCGTTTTCGATCACTCGGTAGAAAGGAACGTAGTCCGCATTTTCCCACAGAGCCCGGCTCGCAGGGTTGATGATCCCAGCTTCCTGCGCGAAGTCGAGCACCTTCTTCTGGAACTCGCCGTAACGCTGCGAAGCGACGAGAAATTCTGGATGTTGCCGTGCCAGATCAAGTGCGGCATTTATTTCATTCCGCTCAAAGAGATTCTCGCGACCTTCGCCCATCAGCCGGTCCGCGCGTTTCGCAACTACGTAGGCCAGCCAGAGGTTTACATTGTCACCGAGTGGCTTCAGGATATCGAGCAAGCCCTGATTGCCTGCAACGTTCGGGGCACCACCATCCCAGATCGGATGGCCATACTCCGCCATTGCCTGCGTCAGTTCAGCGGAGTTGCCACTGAGGCGAGCGGAAATATATCCCGAATCTGCCGAGGAGATGCCAGCGAGATTCTCAGCGCGTTTGATTCCGTGGAACTGATCAAAGACCCCAAGTGCAAGCTTGTCGGCGAGATCCGTTTTGAATTCATCCCATGCCTGCTTCAGCGTGCGCTTCGGGCCGCCTACCTTTTCAAGGAATGAGTCGAGCGCTGGGTCTCCCGTATTGGAACCGAGCACGCTGAATGCGATGTCACCGCCGGCATTCGCGGCTTTCTCGTCGCCACGTACAACGCGCAGCTTATCCAGCCGATCGGCGGCAGCTAGGAGGCGTTCCCGATCGCCAGCAAGAGGCGGAGTCTTTTGGCCTGGACTTCCGGATTCGTCGTTCGTTCCAGCAAGCTCGTCAAGTTGCGGACCGTATCCGGCGTCTCGGAGGATCCTTTCGTGCGCGGGGTTGTGGAAGAGCGTCGCGAAGTCCGGGGTGGAGTTGATGAGCGCATCAGTAAGTTCCTCGTTTTCAATAATGTCCCGAGCCGTGGCGATGCCGCCAAACCCGCTGACTTCTTCATACAGTGCCTTCGCCCACGACCAGACAGTTTCCTGCACCTCGGCCGGGGTCCATGTTTCGCCGGTCATCTTCGTCAGATGATCAGCAGTCTGCCGCACGCGCGCGGAATACGCAAGGTACCCGCTACCCTTGCCAGGGTCAGTGTCGGACTTGCCCGAGCCGGCGAAGATCTTCTGTTCGACGAGCGCGTAGTTAGCCATCCACGTATCGAGGGTGACCGCGTTGACATCATCGCGCAGGTTGCGCATGAAGCTGTCGACCTTCGGGCCAGACAACATGATCGATTCAGGATTCGGATCCGACAGGGCGGTGACTGAATTGTTCCGCCATGCGCCAAGTACCGAGTCGCCGCCCTTGTGACCCACGACATTTTCGGCCATGACTTTCAGGATACCCTTACGATCGGTCGGGCGACCGGCGCGAATCCAGCCCGCCCAGATACGGACAGTGTTGTCGAGGTTACCCTGGACAGAGGTCTGCGGGCTCAGGGCTGCTAGGAGCGCGGCGAACCGCGGAGCATCCGGTCCGAAGATGTTCGAGATGGCTTCAGCCGACTTACGATACCAGCCGCGCTTCGCCTGCCCTGCCAAAGCGACAGCGGCCATTTCGTGGGAGTCCGGGAGCTGGTCGAACAACTGCACCACTTTCTTGGCGGTCGACGTGTTCAGCTTGCGGCGCTCTGCCTTCGTCAGGTACTGAGCCAGCCGACGGATTGTTTTCTGCGCGGCAGCCTTCTTCGGGCTGAGCACTTCCGACGGGTCTGACCAGAATTCCCTCGGGAGCAGACCGATCTTCTGCGGAGCATAAACAGTTTCGGTGCTCTTGGCCAAGCGGTTCTTTTCGCCATGTGGCCCGTAGTTCAGCCAAGAATTCTGTCCACGAGTCTCTGTCGTCATCGCAGCCCGTGCGAGGTCGGAATACATCGATGCGTGAATGCGCCATGCGTTTTCTTCCCCGTCAGCCCGGAAGCCGTTGCCTTCCTGAACGTGGCCAAAATAGTCGTGGACGATCCGGAATACATCGTTCGCAAGCAAGGTCCGGCCATTGATCTTCTCGGATGTCGGGCGCAACATCGGATTGTCATCCGTCCGATCCGCGGTTGAGTTACCGTACCCCACGTCCGTTGGGTAGATCCAGATGTGGTTATTGTTTTTGACGTCCTCGATCGCCATACGCGGAGACGCTGCGTAAGGGTTATCCCCTTCGCTGGCCATGAGGCTGACCTTCAACCCGGTCGCTTTGATCGCCTGATACTGCGCGAGCGTTTCGTCTATCAGCGCATCGTAGGCAGCCTTGACCTTTGCGTTGTTCGGGGTGTGTTTCATCTTCTCGAATGCGTCAGCAACGCGTTTCGCGAACTTTGGATTCACACGCACATAGTTGTCGACTTCTTCGTTGTCGATGCCCATCTGCTCGCGGTACGCGCGGGAGGCTTCGCGAGCGGGTTCGAACGGGCCAACGTTGACTGCGCCCACTCCAGGGATCTCTGCCTTCGCTGGCATACCTAGCAAGCGCGCACCTTTCGCATGCGAGATGCGACCGGCGGTACCATCATCTTGCCCTGCTTTCCAGGCAGGATACGATTTGAACAATCGCGCCTGACCTTGCATGATTCCGCTGGCGAGCGGCGTAATAAAGCCGTCGTAGCCGGCGGCGACTACGAGCTTTTCGAATTCATTCTGAGAGAACGCGAATCGATTCGGCACCCGCTGGCCATCCTCTTCCGCCCAGCCGACAGGAACCTGCGCCTTCTCTTTCAGCTTCAGCGGATCAGTGCTGGCGTCATACAACGCATCTCGGTGTACACGGACTGTGTACATGGTCTTACCGCGAAGCTCTTGCTCGGCAGTTTCGCGCGTGATGGTGTCCGGATACAGCGAGATCTGCGGCATCGGGTTGCGCAGACGTTCACGCCCGAAGAAACCAGTACCCATCTTCTTTGGATCCAGCATCACTTCAGGTTCGCTGAGATTCGAGAAGTGGACGAATTGGATGGCATCGGCTGTCTGTTTGGATGCCGCCAGCGACATGTCCCCTTCGTAACGCATCTGGGCGGCAAGGCGCTTAGCACGGCCGTCGCGGACGTGATCTCGCGCACGCAGGATCAGGTCGGAGATATCGTTATGAGACATCTTCCGAGTAAAGCCGATCTTGCGTAAGGCCGCACGCACTATCGCAACGACACGCGCGTAGAGGCTACGCTCGCGCTTGAGCGCGCCGGCACGCAGCACGATCTCCGTCGAGTAGGCGACCAATTCTTCGGCGGCGAGATTGCGAAGCTGTTGACGGGTGTCTGGGTCAGCGTGAGTCCAATCGATCTTGTTACGCCGTGCTGCAGCACGCACTTCCTCCGGGAAGCTGCGGCGGATCTCGCGCATGGTCTCGCTGTAGGAATCTCCTAGCAAGGCGCGTAGACCATCGTGGCCTACGACTTCATGCAACGCCGTAACGTACATGTCTTGCCGGTCGGCATTGTTACCGGCGACGATCCACATCTCGGTAGTGCCATCAGCATGACGCTGGAACGCGCCCTTGATGGACTGCGGTGTGCCGAGTGCGTCCCGAATCGATCGCGGTAAGTCAGAACCATAATCCGCTACCTTCACGTCCACACCCAGTTCTCGGCGAATCTGAGCGGCGACGGAGGCAGCGGCTTTACGGCCTTCAGTCAAGTTCATCCGGCCGGTGCCTGTGCGCGCGGTGATGTCTGCACTTTCGGGATCGAAGTTTCCGTTGTTACCACTGGCCGATTTTACCTGTTTCGGATCGAAGATTGCCCAGACGTCTGCGGCCTTACCAACAGCCGAGCCCGGCACGCCGCCGAAATTATCGACGATGTCTCGGAAGTGGACACCATCGTATCCATTTTCCTTTGCCCACTCAGCGATGTAGCCAGTGGTCTTCGTGCCACCTTCTGGGTGTGGGAGCTGATTCCATGCAGCGCCGCGGCCTTCGATGACGAGTGGATTCTTGATGGACAAGTAGACAGGCAGAATACGGCCAGCACCGTTGTTGCTCTCCGGGTCTGTGTAACCGCCGGCAACGCTTGCGTCAGACGTGAAATAGGTCTCGAACGTCGTGTCGAACTCGGAGAAATCCGACTTCGCGCGGGTACCGTGGAACATGTGCAACGGCAGGCCATTCGCATCGACAGCTCGCGATCCCTTGAACCACTTCTTGAACGCAGAGGTCTCGATTTGATTGCGGCTGGCGGCGACCGAGGCTGCACCCTGACGGCGGTCGGAACCGACGTTGACTCTCGCAGTGTCGTTCAGCTCTTCCAGGCGCTTCACACCGGCAGCCGTCAGGCGACCAGTTTCGAGATCCGCATGCCCAGCAGCGACAGCAACGCCGAGCGCGCCGCGCGAAGCACTGCCTTTACGGATGGCGGTCAGGTCAGCGTGTTCAGTCTTTCGGTCCAGTCGCGGCGCGCCCTTGCGGCGATCGGTACCGACGAAGGGTTCCGGCTTTGTGGAGCGGCGCTCCTTGCGAACTGCCTGGACGTCTGCCTCTGCAGTCTCGACATTGTCGTAGGATGCCGTCGGGGCGCGGTCCGAATAGACCGTCCATTCCTTGTCGCCAGTCTGGACGACGCCAAGCCCCTTCGCTGGAGCTTTCTTTGCGCCCGCGGCGATCGCGGCCTTCGACGCTTCCGAGCGCCGGGCGGTAGTCGGGATCGGCGCATTCTTCACTACAGTGAGGCGACGTTTGCCGGCAGGCAGCAACTTGACCTTGCCGTCTTTTCCTACTTTCGCGTGCTTCGCATTCACAAGGGTAGCAATCTGTTCGGGAGATGCCGAACCAGACTCAACCGCGCGAAGTGCGTTCAATTCACCCTTGTGATCTGCGACGGCCTTCGCGCTCTTGAAGGCACTGGACATCTGCGTATCAGGGACTTCCTTAGACTTCGCCTCGATCGCGGCAGCCGCTTCGTTCTCGACTTCCGCCCGCGCGATATCCTGCTCACCCTTCTGATTGAGGGCAGGCTTCACATCTGCGTCACGCTGGAATTCTTTGTTCAGTGCCTGGGCCTGTTCACGTTCCGTGAACGCTTCATCTTTCTGAACATCAGCGACGGCAGCCGTGACTTCGGCGTCCGCCTTGAGGAATGCCTTAGCCTGGGTCTTGTCCTTTGATGGAGCAACACCCTGAGCGACCTTGGCGGTATCTGGCGTCTTGCGCTTTGCGACGGCAACTTTCGCTGCCTCTGCCAGTTCCGCTTCGGTTTTCTTTGCGATGGCCGCTTTCTTGGCCGGTGCTATCGATAGTGTCTTTTTCGCAACAGGGGCAGACTTCGTTGCTTTTTCCGCAGCGACAGCAGGCTTTTCTGTAGTGGTACCCGCAACAGATGCCTTCTCAGATTTAGGTTTTGCTGTCTTCCCATCACTAGGTTTTACTGTCTTGGCCGCTTCGATTGCCGCTTCGCGATCGGCAAGACCCTTGAGCTGGCGACGACCGAGCGGGGTGAGCAGCGGCGCACCGGTGCTGTTCGCGCGTGCGAGCTTGTTCGCGATGAGATCGTTTAGGACCGCAGGCTCGATCGAGTCGGCAGTTGCGATGCGATTCAGCGCTTCTTTGCGGGACGCTTCGACTTCGGTGAGGACATCGGCGCTTTTGGTTTCACCGTCTTTGCTGGCCGCAGGTACCTTGGGTTTATCTGCCGGCTGAACGCTGCTCTTCCCATCGTCATTGACCTTACCCTCGATTGGAGCGGGGGCGACCTTCGGCTTTACGCCGGCCGCTTCCGCCTGTTTCAACGCCTGGGCAAACGCCTGCTGCTGTTTCGCATCAAGCTTGCCACTCGACAGCATCGACTGCCCGAGGGCAATCATCGACTGCTGGTGTTCTTCCCGTGCTTTATCCAGGTCGGCTTTCGGGATACGAATACTCGGATCAGCTGCAGCGGCTTCGGTTTGTTCGAGGACCGCCTTCGTTCGATCGTATTCAGCGCGAGGCTGCTCGGTGAGGTCCGGGGCAGGTTCTTTGACTGGACCCTTGCCCGGTGCATTACTGCCAGCCGCAAGACCGCCTGCGCCGCCTAGCGCACCGCCTAACACCGCGCCTGTGATCGCATTCTCCAGCACACTATCCCAAGTATCTTTCCCGGTGATCGGCTGTTCACCTTTATTCGAGATGACCTGTTCGGCACCTTCCTGCACGAATTCCTGAGCACCTTCCGCACCGACACCCTTTGCCGCGGTAGCCAGTCGGCCGACGTTTGTCGGGTTTGTCTTAGTTGCCCACTTCGCGACCCATGCATTCAGAGGAGCACCGGTCAATCCTGTCACCGCGGCCGTAGCCAGTCCGACGGCGAAACCGCGATCTCGTGCGATCTTTGCTCGCGCGACTTCATGGCTCAAACCCTGATCACGCATCATGCGATAGGGTTCATACGCCAGGAGCGCTTGCTCGTCAATTTCGTTGAGGGTCTGTTCGGTCTGGGATGCATTGAGTCCGCCGGCAGATGTACCCTCGACGAGACCGCCGGCTAGAACCGCAGCCGTTGTAGCAGCTTTCTCGGCTTCCTTGCGTGCGAATTGAATAGCCAAGGACTGCGGCATTTTTCGCGCGGCAGTCTCCGCTAGGGCAGTACCATAGCGGGTGGCGTAGGAGATGCGTGCGGCTGCGCCTGCGGTACCGATACCCGGAGCCATCATGACTCCCATATCGATAGCATTAGCAGTCCACCACCATGCATCCTTGCCGCCTTCGCCCATTCGCAGTGCGCCGGCTTCATCGCGCTCGACGAGGTTCTTCTCGATACCAGCACGTACGTCCGGCGACAACGATTCGACTGCTTGCTTTTCCCACTGTGCCGACTTATCCTCGACGGCACCGAACACGGCTTTGTTCAGCCGCATTGGAGAAAAGTCATCGTACGTTTGCTCAGCCGCGGATCCGGGCGTAATGCCAACGCCGCCCTTGATGGCGTCGTCAATCTTCTCGGCACCCATACGCCCGAGCGAAGCGACGCCTTCGACCAATCGTGCACCCGAGCGCTTAGCCAATTGACCGATGTTACCGAGAGTGCTCGGTTCCTCTTCCGTCAGAGCCTGGGGCGCAAGCGCCGGATCAGTGCCCGAGGGAACTACGGGTGCAACGGGTGAGGGGCTGTACCCGTACTTCGTTTCGAAGTCAGGCGCAGTGTCAGGGTTTTTCGTTACGAATTCGAGCGCGGCAGCGGGCGCAGGCGGGGGCTTGACGGTATCCGGGAGGGAGCCGTACTTGTCTTTGTATTCCCGCCATAGGTGCGGGTTCGCTACAAGGTGCTCGTATGCGGCTTTCGTCGGCTGTGCCATGAGACCCCATCATCTAGTGTCGAATTGATCGAACGGGTTCGACCCCTTCTGGGCTGGCTTGGCTGACCGACCACCAGGGGCGAGTTCGTATTCTGACATGACTTGGTCGCGGGCACGCTTTGCTAATTCATCGTCGAGCTTTGCACCCGTGATTCCTTGGGTCCGAAGTTCCGAAACTAGCTTGCGGTCCTCCTTCAATGCCTTGATGCGATCCCCGATTTCCGAGATCACTCGGTCTGGATCGATATCACTCTGGACGTTCTTTGGTAGCGCCCGGACTTGTTCACGGACTTCCTTCTCGACCGTAAACGATACGCCGCGCTTGCCACGCTTCGTCTCCTTGACCTTCTTCGTGGTCATCACAGGAGTCGCTTCGTCACCCTTCACGCGCACTAAGCCGCCTTCTTCATCGGTGATCAGGTTGCCCTGCGAATCCTTATCACGACGATCGGCACCAGCTTCCTGTATGGCAGCTAGTTCCTTCTCGTGCTTCCGGCGCTTCTCGGACTCAGTCATATCGAAGGCCTGCTTGCCCTCGGTCTCTGCTACGCGGACTGCGCGTTCTTTGCGGGCAGTCTCATCGGAACGACCTTCGACTCGACGGGTTTCCTTCGTCTTCTCCTGACGTTCGAATGCGCCGGCCGTACCTTGTCGGAACAGTGCATCATCTCGCTCAGCGAGCGCCCCGCGGCGTGCGTCAGTTTCTAACACCGCATCCGCCCAGTCGCTTGCGCCCTGCGTGTTCTTGCGGCTCAGATTACTGATCGTGCGCAACGCTACCTCAGCGATATAGCCGAGCTTATCCCGTTTCGTAGGCTCTTTCTTCGGAGCCTTGATCTCGCCGGTCGACACCTTCTGTGCATACACCTCGTCGATATTGTGTCCTGAATCCTCGATCTGTTTCTCAAGGTCAGCCTTGACATCGTCCGGCATATCCTTGTACAGCTGGGATGCAGAAATCGGTTTATCCATTGCCGGCCCAGGAGGCGGAGCCGCCATGGCAGGTTGAGATGGCGCGTCGACTACCTGCGGAGGTGCGAACGCCGGCCCCGGAGCCTGTTGCTGTGGCGGCATCACGCCCGGCGGAGGCGCACCGAATGCGCCCGCACCAGTAGGCTGCGGAGCATCCGGACGGATCGCAGACGGCAACGCCGGCTGTTCCAGTGCGGTCAGGGAACGAAGTGCAGCGCCGTAGCGCCCGACGTAATCGTTAGGCATTGAGAGATCCCCTCGGATTAGAGAATGCGTTGTATTGATTAGCTGGAGGTGTCCCACCGCCTGCGCCTGTTCCACCTGTCCCACCTGACGATGACGATGATGGAGTCATGTAGGTGCTGATGGCAGTGCTGAGCACGCCGGCCGCAGCGCCCCAGTAATCTTTACCTTGTCCACCCGAGGTGTTAGTCGTAGTCGACCCACCGCGCGCAGTGCTGATTGCATTCAGCAATGGACCCATGTTATTCACGTCCCAGTCTCGTTGTTCGAGGAACTGCCCATAGTCGAAGTCCGCTCGTGCCTGCCGGACGCCGCGCTCGGCGAGACCTGTCTGCGATAGGGCAGCCTGCGACTGGTTGAATGCGCCGCCGAGGCTGGCCTCGTTCTGGAAGTACGCGCCCATGGACTTGTCGAACGCATTTGAACGCTCGGTTCCTTCGGCTTCATCGAGCGCACGCAGGCGACTCTCATTTAGGCGCGAACGGGCGAGGTCGCTCCGACCGGACCTGAATGCGTTCGCTGCGGCCTGATTGGCTTCGAGGCTCGCCGACTGCCGACCGAACTCCTCACCGATGCCCCGCTTACGTTGCGCGAGCACCCGATCCAAATACGGATTCGCGAACTGGTCAAGGTCGCTACCCTGGAAACCCGTACGGATCTTGTTGTTCGTGCGCGCCCCGAATGCGTTCGCTTGAGACGCCGCCATCTGTTCGTTACGCCCGAGCCCAGCCACACGCTGGCCGTTGTACCCTGTGTAGGAACGCCGTGACAGGGTGTCCGCCCGGCCAACCGCGCTCTGGCTAGCGTCTTCGAGCCATTGCGGAATCTGGATAGAGCTGCTATTCTTGCTGCCCTTGGCCCCTTCTTTGGCGGACATATAAGCTCCACCTGCTGATACCGCAGCTGCGGCAACTCCCCATGGCATGATTCAATTCCTCTTTATGCAGACGATCAACGTCATGCGGTCTTCGTCACTAGGGTTTTCCACCCAGTGAGTGATATCGTTGCGGAAAGTGTACACGTCGCCGGGCTGGGTGATAAGCTCGGCTTCTTCGAAGCAGAACGCCTGTTCCTCATTCGCGGCGAGTTGCACTGCGAATTTCTCGTAATACGCAGCATGCCAGCCCCTGTCGATGTGGGGTAGAACCTGCCCGCCGGCCGGAACCTTCGTGATCAAAACGCCGCCCAACTCCAGTGAACCCGCATTCGGTTCGCCGAGATACCGCCGAGCAGTTCCATCCGTAGGCCAGTGGCTAGTCTCCAACAATATCCGCTGTACCACTTTACGCACAAGTGGCTCAACTGGAAGTATTTTGGCCGCTGGATACCAGACAGACTCGTGCTTGTCGTTAAAACGAGACAGATTCCCATCGAAGTTGGCGTAGTCGTTGTAGCGCACCCAGATGTCCGAGACCTTGCTGTGCTCGTAGACCTTGGTCCGGGCACCGTACTGGTTCCAGAGTTCCGGATGGGCATGGATCGCTTCGACTAGGGGTTTGACGTCGACCCCGCCGAACAGGAATTGAATGGGAGGGTTCATACGTCCTCCTCGATCCGGATGTGCGCGAAGTCATTGCGCTGGATGTTCAGGCGTAGGAGCGCCTGCGTTCGTTCTTCGTCATGAGGGGTGCCGGTTAGCCACTCGAATAGGTCGGCGGAACCTAGGGCTTCGGACCAGACGCAGATGCGGAGATCAGGGATCCCCGCGAGCACCGCAAGGCTGCGGCGATAGTCGGCGGGGCTGAGGGAGGGAAACCCCATCCGGCCCAGAGATTGGTTGATCTCTGAGTATGGCCGGATGAGGCCAACTTTGCGGGCTGGGTGACTGCGGATCCAATCGTATTTGAGCCAGCCGCCGGTATCAGCTATCCCGAGAACCTTTTCGTTTCGCAGGCTTTGGAGCTGGTTCAGGTTCCACTTGAACAGCGGGTCGTGCAAACAGTGGGTCGTCTGCGTCGTCATCCAATTCGAGATCCATGCCGTTCCGCACCGGGGTAGGCTTAGGATCATGAACTGGATCCCTCGGGATATCCCCTTGGTCATCGGTGTCGACGTATGGCTCATTCAGTTCAGCTACCGCAGGCGGTCGGGCGAAAACGCACGTCCGGAGTCCAAAACCTTGGTCTTCCCAGACGCGAACTATTTCGTCGCCAAGCTCATCCGAGAGAGAAACGATGACAGGGGCGCTGTACTTGTCCGCGAATCGTGTGACTCCTGCTACCAGCCGAGCTACGATCTTGGGATGCCTGAAGGATGCGGTAAGAAATGCCCATTCACTCACGAGACTGCGCGCTTTGTGGTAGGGAGCACCACCGGGCGCAAACCCGATTGATCCGACGATTCTGCCTGAGATCTCAACGACAGAAACGTATCCAGTCTCAATGACGGTCAGGATATGCATCAGCCGGGCTGATTGATCCTCTTCCGCCAGAGTGGCGTTGGCTTTCCTTTCCTCGTCCAACTGTAATCGATACAAGTTGACGACATCCAGAGGTGTGGCCCGTCGAATTCGAAGGGTCTTTGACTCTGTGGTCATGCGTTCTCCCGGCCCGGTTGGGCGTGGTAACAAAGTGGAATATATCAGGCAGTAGCGATAACCCTGTCCTGGGATCTAGGATGTCAGCGGCAGTGGACATTAACGAATGTCTACGGGAGTTGACATCGGTATTACTTAGAAATTCATCAAGCTAGCGAGCTGCACCTGAGCCCGGTGTACGCGTGTACGAACAGCCGTGTTTGAGACCCCTTCCCGGATGGATAGTTCCTCGTAGGAACTACCGAGCAGTATGGCTTTCAAGGTTGGACCACACGGAGCTGGGATGCGATCGACGAGACGAAGTACCTGTTCTGCGTCCCATTCATCCGCAGCTGAATCATAAGTCGTGAGGCAGAGTTCAGGCAACTCTTCCAAGCTGACAAAAGGGTTATCTCGTAGCGTAACGCCCCGCCGGCCACCACCACGTCGATGCCGATCGTGGTGCACGCCATGCATCACTCGGAACAACCAACCTTTCAATTGAGATTGCACCTTATGAAGATATTTCATGGCACGTAGGATAGTGTCTTGTACTAGATCATCTGCATCCGCTTGCCGTCGACAAAGATTGCGTGCGCGTCGACGTAGCGCGGGTAGCAGGGGGATAACATCGTCTATCTCGTACATAGGAACTCCTTGGGTCGACTCAAAAGAAAGGGGCCGAAGCCCCTTTCTATGATCGACACCGAGAGGCGAAGTTCAATTTACGTAGCGGTCGCTGCAGTAGGTTTCTTCGGAACTTTCTTCGGTTCGACCGGTGCGGCAACTGTCTTGCAGCCTTCTGTGCTACGGTCAGACTCTACGCCTTCGACCGTGGCTGTGACGGCAAAGCAGAACGTGCCATAGGCGTGCCCTTTGATGACGTGTGTCAGTACCGTAAGCCCAGACACGATAGGCGTTGCGCCTTTGTTCTGGTAGACGTTGTACGTCACTGGCTTCGTAATTGCCGTGTTATCCGTGTATTGCGTGACAGGTTTCCATGTAAGCGTAGAGTCCACGGCGAATACCGCAGGCGCAGCAAACAACGAAGCGAGTGTAATAGCGGAAATAAGTAATGCACGCATTGACGTTTTCTCATGAAGAGGGTGAAGCTGGAGTCTAACCGGTCACCACATATTCAACAACTGGCATACCCTACTGTTCCGCTACCACCGCCTGTGCCATTTGTAGGTAGTGGTGCGATCGGACGAATAGAGACCGGGTTCGGCCATGAAGGGTCGATTCCACCCATTAGGGATACCGTCGCGAACGGACTGAAAGATGCGACCGGCGAGAATATACGTGTAAGTACCGGTAGGGGTGACTGAACCCCAGTCAGCGCAAGCGTAGCCATGACTCACTCCCAGAGCATCAAGCAGCCCATGGCAGTGGCAGTCTGCCCGGTCTGCGCGATCTGTGATCCGCCCCAAAAGGCACCGGCCGAGACGAAAGTGTGCGTCGTCGCCCCTACCAATGCGATCGGAGATGCCGTGATCGATCCTACCGTGAATTCCGCATTGAACACCAACCCCCAATCGGCGGCGACACCGAGCAAGGGTGCGAACTGAAAAGCAGGTAGCACTTGGATATCCGTGCCCACCAACGTGCCCGTCACGGCAAATAGTTGGAATCCCCAATAAGTCGTAGGGAACTGCGCCGTGTTGTAAACCGTCGCGAGCGTCGGGTTGATAACTTGGATATACCCTTGATTGCCTGCCGACCCTACGTCCGTCGCGCTGTTTGATAGTAACGAAAAGGATTCAGGCGTAGGAGCCCCGGCAGCGTCCGTGCTACGGCGGATCATAAACCCACCACCAGTTTGTCCGCCGGTCGAACCGTCGTAGTTGTATTTCCACCCCATCCAAAGCACGCCTTGCGTGGCGTTGTAGCAGAAACGTGACACCATCGGTGTCACAAGGCTGATTGGGTCAGCGTCGCGGAATAACGCCACCCGCGTCATGATCAACGATCCGGTGATTGTGCCTGCGCCGTTTGTCGACTGGCCTACGGTAATCCACATCATCGGGTAAGAAGCTACTGACCCGGTACCGAACTCCAATCGCATGAATATCGGGGTGGTTCCATGTGCGGTGTCATTGAATCGGAAGATTGCGTAGCCACCGGAGGTGTTGACCGCCGGACGGTTCACTGAGGCAGTATTGATCTGTCCCGTATCTGCAGTCTGGGTGAGTCCAACAGCGAGTAGCTGTGCAATAACCTCGGCAACCCAGATGCGATAGCCGGCCGTAGTCGCGTGCGTGATGCCAGTGGTCGTTGTTACGGCGGTCATATCTGGGTATCCAATTGGATGAAAATCGAAGTGAAAGTCGAGGAAGACTCTAGATGGAACGCCAACACATCACCAGCCGCGATGGTCGTAGTCCACCCTGTTAACGTAGCGTCTTCGTACTTGATGCCCGCTACAATAGTCGGCTTCGCTGCCGCGCAAATGGAGTCAGCTACAGTCGGCGGGAATGACCCAAACGAGTCTTTCCAGACATCGATCGAGCAGGATCCGGAACCACCTGCAGTCATGATAGTCGCTTTCACGATAGTGCATGCAGTCGGGAACCGTAGGAACACATCGTTTGCCGGCGTCGCAATTGCGCCACTTCCGCTTATCCATGTAGCCCCGCGTGTGGTAATTACACCACCATTTGCATCTTCAATTCGGGCTAACTCGAAGAAGTTACCCGCGCCATCCGAGTAGATAGTGACACTACCGTATGGGTCATCGATCGCAACTTCAGATTCGCCATCGATCTCATAGACCGTGGCGTTGATAGGGACGATGAATTCGGCAGTGTCCTGGGCTTCCGTTGCGGAGAGCACGACTTCAATGGCAAACGGAACCACCACAAATGTGGCAGTGTCTTGTGTTTCAATCGCACTCAGGAACCCATTGATAGCTGCCACGGTAACCCCTCAGATCAGCCGTGAACGATGCTGCCGGCAGTCAGAGTTACAGGGTCCAGGGTAGTGATTGACAGCGAGTCGAGTTGGACATTGCCTGAGCCAACGCCGACCGACAAATCCTCCACGACGGATACCGAGGCACTGTCTGTGATGCGTGCGATGGCTGCGGTACCTGTTGCGACCGCCACGCCCGTGGGCGGAACTGCTACGTCGAAGACTAAGGCATCGGCGACGACCGTGCCGCAAGGGAACGTCAGTTCGATACTCACGAGCAGGTTCGCGTACGCGGCGTCGTAGATTTCGAGGAATCCCGCGGTACCGGAGTCGATGGCGTCGAGTACTTCTTGCATGCGCGCCGTCTTCAGTGTTGCATTGTAAATTACAGCCATACCAACCTCTTAGTAGATTTTCACGGTGATACGGGCGTCCACATGCTCTGCTTTCACTGTAACCGCGTACTCGACGGGAAGTGCGTGCGGTAGCTGGATGAGCGCCGGTCCCGCAAAGCGCACACCGATGATGTTCAATCCGCGAGTCAATTCGCTCAATAGCCATGCCCGGCTGGCAGTATTCTGCACCAGATACCGCGGGGAGACGGCCTGCGCATCGATCGAGATCGACCCCAGGTTGGTCATCGTCGCGGTGCCGGTGACCGATCCGGTAAGTGTGACCGTAGGCGAGGCAGTCATCCAGGCGACATCCCCGGTGACCACTTTCAGGATCTGCCCATCAGTGCCTATGCCGATACGCACGATCGACGTACCGTCATGGACGAACAGGTCACCCTTGGTTGTCAAGATATCCCGAAGGACATATTGCGGGTGATCATTGGCAGTGAGTCCGGCGAGCAGGCCATGTTGCAATGAGCCCGGCGGGATGGTGATCGGACCCCATGCACCATCGTCTTTCAGGAAGCGGAAGCCAGTTGCCTCACCAGGGGAAGGCACTAGTCCCTTGTTCGCGGTCGAGAAGAGCGGCAGCATTGAAGCGACCTGCACACCCGTGAGAGTGAGCGGAGAACCCGTACCAGTCAGCCGGCCAAGCACACCAGGGCCAGTCATCGTGATGCTGGTGCCGGGCGTAGAGGGGGCTGTCTGGCCGGGTTGATCGATCTGACGCGCGATAGACTGCACCGCCTCAGCAAGTCGGCGCAGTTTCTCCAGGCGAACCGGATCTCGGTCGTCGCCCTTGAACTGGATGTCTGGAATCGACGAGCGACCCATTATTCCTCCGCGTCAGGCTGGGTGTAGAACGTCCACGATCCGAGCCGCCAATCATCGCCCAAGTCGACCGATCCGAACTTAAGGGCAACCTGTCGACCGGTGATCCGCACGCCCTTATGTTCAGTCGTCGGCAGGATCTCGTATGGACCTTTGGTGACGTAGGTGGCTTTCTGCGGCCACTTCTTACCCTTCAGGCGAAGCTGCATCTTGCCGTTGAACCGGAGCATGTCCGGGATAGCTCGCGTCACGTGCTGCGCGGTCTTGCCTACGCCAATCATGAAATCATGCGATTCGAGGTCAGTCACCATCGCAATCGTGTCATCGTTGAGACCGAACTCATGCCAGTACAATGTGCCGGCCGGGTTCACCGCAAACGGTAGATCGTAACTCGGGCCAGGGGCGGACGCCGCGGTACGGATGATCGTACCGAAATACCAGCAGTTCAGCGTCGTGTTGAACACTACGTAACGGTCGTTCTCGCCATTCCCCGCTTCGCTCGGATAGTTCCACCAGATCTCGCCGAACTTCTCGTTGTACCAGCAGTAGACCTTGTCCGTTTGCGTGCGGTGGATACGGGTTGCCGGATCCGCGAATACATAGTTCCATACGTCGCAGGGGATCTCATCGAGCACACCGTCGTACCGCATGAACTTGTACGGGGTCATGTAGTAAGCAGTGCCGTTGATCTCAATCATGGCGTTTGGGCCGATGCAGGCGTTGCCCTCGGCTAGCTTGTTCACGCGGAAGATGTCTTGGGAATCTTCCTGCATGATGTAGACCGCTTCGTCAGTGGAGATGAAGATACCCGCGCGCGTACGCACACCTGTGATGATCTCGGAGCCGGTCGCAAGGCGCTCTTCGAATACGGTGTTCTCGTCAGCCAGAGTGAAGTTGGTCAGACTTTGTTCTGCGCCGACCCGCACAAACATAGGATCGGGCGTGTTGCTGACGTCGTCGAACGCTCCGAGACAAACAATTTGCCCTCCCGAATTCGATATGAGCATACGCAGGGTCGTGCGCGGAGCGCTAGTGAGGAGCACCGCTCTGGAGAGAGGTCCAGCTGTTCGGTCCCACCAGTAGACGGCTTCGCCGCGGGGGTTGGCGATGAGGTCTTCGCCGAAGTTATCGAGTGACCATGTTCGCAGCTTGCGGATAACGCCGGAACAGGCAGCGCTACGCGCAGTGCCGTAAACGTCTTCGCCATATCCGCAGACTCCCCATCCAAGTGCAACCGTTTGATCAACTGTTCCGATGTTAATATCGTATTCGATTGATACCGATCCGCCTCCGGCAGCACTTCCTGCAGCCAGTCCACTAGCCGTAATTTGGTAGAGATTGCCATCGATTACTGCCGTTATGATGTATTCGCCATTGATGGTGAGCCCGCCTACGGCTGTTGCACCGAAGAAACGCACCGCGTCACCGATGTTAGAGCTGTGCCCAGGATCGTTGATAGTCACGATCGCTGAGCCACCCTGCGTCGAAAAAGGATCAACTAGAGTGATATTACGCCGAAGGGGCGTGATGTCGTAACGGGTGTCGCGATTGATCAAGTAGAGCTTCGTGTTCGTGCCTTCCGCGATCCAACTCTCACCATCGAGCGAACTCCATTCGTGTAAACGTCGCCCCACTCCCGTATGAGTGTCACCGGAAATCGGACGCTCAAACCAACCCCCTAGTTTCTCGGGGGCGATACCTTCTTGCGTGCCGCGGAAGCGCACCTTGTCGCCGGACTTCCAACGTTGCGGCGTGCTGCGCGCACTCGACTCCGTGAAGAATCCCGGCGCAAATTGAGGGATCAGCGGCGTACGGTTGTCTTCAGCTTCTTGGGGCGTAGTCATTCTATTCTCGAATTAGGAAACCGCGCCTTTGATGTTTGGCGAGCCGGCACCGGAGATCACGGAAGCTGAGCCGCCGTTGAATTCGATTGCCTTACCCGCCGCGCCGCCAGTACCTGGGAGACCACTGCCGCCGCCGGCTGTGCCTGCAGCACCGAAGTCGCCGCCGTCGCCGCCCGTGCCTGCCGTGCCACCACCGGAAACGTTGCCCGCGCCGCCGGTTCCCGGCACACCCGCAAGGCCCGTGCTACCGCAGAGTCCGTCCGCGCCCCATCCTGCGATCGAGGAGTTACCCCCGAATCCAGAGCGCCCGCCGCCCGCGCCGCCGCCACCGCCACCGCCACCAGCAGACGAGCCGTTGGAAGAGATGCCCGCGCCGCCGCCCCCGCCACCGCCGCCACCCCCCCAGATGCGGCCATTGGCATTATAGATGTTCACTGCCACCCCGGAGCCAGGGCAAAGGATGCCGTCCCCCCCAGGTTGACCGCGTCCCGCGCCGGTATTCCAGGCAAAGTTACCGGACCCGCTGACGTGCGCGCCGTTGCCGTCGCCGCCGTCGCCGCCGCAACCTACGATCAATCCATTGTTGATCACGTTGATGGTCGAGCCGCTCGGGAATCCCCGCAGATCGAGCGCAGGCGATGCCGATACCAGCGAGCTGATGATCACCCCCACCGGGACCGTGACGTTCACGGAGGTCGCTACGATCGGCGAGCCTACGCGTTCATATAGCCGGACGTTCGATTCGTTAGCAGGGAGTTGCGCCGCGATCGATGCGCCGCCGGATGCGCCGAGCACTGCGTCGGATATCCATAGATCCTGTGCCTGATTGTAGGTCATACGGAATACGTCGATTCCGTTGGCAATTCCCGACAACGCCGGTGCGACACCGTTCTGGAACAGCACATTTGAAGGGAAAGTGATAGCGCGCCCGCCTGTTGCGTCCTGCACACACCATAGCTCAATGGTCTGCCCATCGTTCGGGGAGGTCAGGGAAAGCACGCGGTTGCCGCCCAGGACGACCGCAAAACGGTCACCTACCGCGCAATCCGCTTCGACGACCGTGCCGTCTGGGATCTGAACGAAGGTGAAGCCGTTGCCTTTTGTGAATTGGTTGAGGAAGTTCAGGCGCGCGAACTCATTCGGCAGCAGTCCGCCGAGGGTCGCGCTGTCCGCGCTCGCCGCCTGCGGTTGGACTACGTTCGTCCCGTCGCAGTAAACGATCGAGGTCACACTCGGAGTCGCGAGCACGCCCGTACCAGCGGCAGTCTTGATGGTGATCGTGAACGCCCCTTGCACCGTGAGGTTCTGCACGAGGTATTCGTGACTCAATGCCGGCACGATGATGTTGCAGTTGCCGGTCAAAGTTCCCGTGAGCACTAAGACGCGGCACCGCGCCTGGTCGGCGGCATAGTTGACCGTGCTCAGCGTCACGTCAGTGTTTGTCAACGGGATTACGACACGCTTAGTGATCGAGTCCTCCAGCAACTGGAGGTTTACGTTCATTTTGGTGCCCCAGGTGTTGTCGTTCTCACCTGTCGCCATCTGCTCCAACCGTAGGTTGGTCGTCGGAGTACTTGCCATGTCGTTACTTCCCTGTTAATTCGTCGCCGCTGGATCCGGTGCTTGCGTCGGGGTCTGCCGGTTCTGACGGCCTGCGGTCATATCTTCGATGTCCGAGCGCTGCAGGTTCGCCATGATTCCACGGGCGCTGTCAAGCTTCGCAGTGTACTCTGCTTCGGCTACAGCCTTGCGGTTCCAGAACTTCAGGAATTCCGCGGCTTCGATCGCGCAGGCACCCGCTAGCAGGTCAGGTACGCGCGTGCTGAACCATGTAGTCCCGCCGTCCGCGCCGTCGACGATCGACGCAGGCCGGAAATGCCCGTGGACCGAGACTGTGTAGATGACAGCTGGGATAGGCGAAAACACCCAATTAGCCTCGCTGTCCTCCGCGTAGTACATCGGGGTGCCGGTCGTGGCGGTCAGGTTGAACATTGCCACCCACGCACGCGAGCGCTTGCGCACCATCACTCGCCGGCCAGAGACCGTCGCGTAAACAAAGCGCTCAGCAACTAGATTGGCGGGCTTTGCTACCGCCTCCGTGCTGGCTACCGTGACCGTCGTCACGAGGGTATCCAGACTGTCCAGATCGAGGTCGCGATACAGGCGCAGCTCGCCGCGCTGAATGATTTCATCCAAGGCTGCAACGAAGTCGTCATCGGCCTGCGCGCCATTACCTTCCACCCACTGAGATAGGTTGGTTTTCAGGGTCGCTTTGGTGTATTGCAGCATTGTCGTCGCCTCATGAGAACGTTATCAAGTATTCGCCGACGTCAAGTAGGCTTTTTGGACCGTCATACCACACCCACTCACGTTCGTAGGCATTAAGGACAACACCCGCTGGGATATCGGCATCCGCCCGCAAGAAGGTCCGCAGGATGCCGTCCTTGTCTAGGAACTGAATCTGCGTGAATAGATCGCTCGGCGGTTGGTCATCCTCTAGCGAGCCAATGATGACCAGGGACAGCGAGGCGGACAGCCCAGACGCGAAGCGTGTGACTTCTACCGCCTGATCCGAATAACCGAGCATAGCGTTTAAGTCGCCAGATATGGACCCGCCGTAACCCGGCCACATACCGAAGTCGCCGTCTTCGACGTCCTCGGATACCAGCACGAGCGCGTCCGAGACTTCGTTGAGTTGCACAATGTTAGACTCTACCGAGAGTTGAGCGTCGAAGTTGCGCGCGATGACATACCACCAGTACGGCGGCGTAAGTGCGGTGTCATCCTCGAAAGTCAGTGATCCAAAGGCGATCGTAGCGCGTAGGTCATACGTCACACCATCAGTCGAACGGTACAGCAGGTAGTCCTGTAACGAACCCACAGAATCAGGCTCAGTCCAGGTCAGTAAATAGCCGTCACCATCATAGTACGACCCGCCCAACTCAGGGGCGTCTGGCGGAGGAGTCTCTCCCCCGCCCTCGCTCAGCAGGATATTGCCAGGGAGGACACGCCCATCGGCGCAGATTGCATCGACGCGATATCGATAAGTCACTGCACCGTCTGCGGTGTTGTCCATGTAGCGGTTCGGATGCCGGAACGCATAGCCCGGCATTAGCTCAAAGTTCACCTCGACTGTGCCTAGCAAGGTCAGGGCACCGTCTACGCCAACACCTCGATAGATCTTGTAGGATTCCACACGCGGATCGATTGTTCGAGCCTGCGACCAACGAAGCATACGGGGCTGCCCGGTGTCTTCCGGTGGTTGCCCGATCGCAATGACACCGTTGTAGATCTTCGGTAGACCGTCGGTGAGGATGCTCCACTCGAAGCTCACGACGCCTTCAGGCATAGTGAACTCGATAAGGCCTACGCCGAGCGTGTTACCGAGTGGGATGTCTGCGGAGAATTCATTACCGTTGATACGATAACGGAATACGAACTCCCCGGCGGGGCGTTCCTCCGTGATCTCGTACTGCAGGATGTAGTCACCCGGCGGGAATTCTGGCCCGACGCCATCCCAAAGGATTGTAGTGGAGGCCTGATCGTTATTATAAAACCACCAGCGGATATCGGAGGCGAGTGCTTCCCACCAGAAAGGAGGTGTGCCTCCGAGCCCTATCCAGATATTGGCATCACCGAAATATCCGTACATTACAGTTCTCGCTCGATAGGTGACAGTGATGCGCGCAGGTAATGCCCACCCGAGCGGCGTATCCTACGTGTGTAAACCCATGCCAGGATGTCCTCGACGTGGTCGTCTGCAGCCTTGTACAGCGCTACATTCGGTAGCGCCGGGTACAGGGATAAGTCCACACTCGTCACGACGTCACGGCGAAACGCACTCAAATGGTGGCGCAAGTTGACCGGCACCGTGTGACCGTTGGTCAGCAGATGCTTCTCACGTGCCACGATACGCTTAGGGTTACGCGCGAAGGAGCTAGCGAGTACACTGAACGCGTGCGGTTCAACGAAGTCATCGTCGTCTACCCAAGCGATATAAGGTGCGTGCCCGTACGCTGCTCCGGCTTGCATAGCCTTACCGATATGCCCTGGAACGCCGGGGATGAGGAACAGTTGCACAGGATAATCTGCCTGCTCGGCCGCAATGTTTACGGACACGATGGCTTGGTCGACCCATTCAACGGGCGTGTCCTGGCTGATGGTGATGAGGACATCAAGCATCGTATTGCACCTCGCAGGTTGCCTCGACGCCGGGAATGAACAGCGTCGCGGTGCATGTCCAACTGAAGCGCCGGATGTCCTGGATCTGGGTAATGGTGGCGTTCTCGATCGTAAACCGCTGGTCACCTACGACAATCGCGGCAAACGGATCAAGAGACGCGTCGACGAGGTCGAGTACGAACTTTTCGTGGGTTGCATCGGTATACACAGCGGCGACGGTATACCCGAACACGCTACCGCTACCGCTGCCGAACATGGTCCATATCGACCCGTCACTCCAGCCTACGAACCCTTCCGCGGCTGCAGGGGTGATGTCGAATGTCTCGTCATCCGGGTTGAAGAATTCCACCGTAGCCACGGGGTTAGTATCGAAGGGCTGTTCCGGGGACACCGGGAAGCGCGCCAGACCTTCCGTATCGTTGATCACGAATGGGCGTTCTTGCGGGTGCGCGGGATCCCAGCAGTCGGCACCGCAGACTAGCAACTGGGGGTTGCGACCGTCGTTGACGAGCTGGCTGGCGAATACCTTTGCACCGCATCGCATGCAGATGGCTGGCTGGCTGGCACCGAGATAGAGGGACATGGAACTTTTACTCCTCTACGTCGTCGGATGGAGCATGGATAGAGCATTGCCCGTCACCATCCACAGTGACTACCTGACCCGCGCCATTAATGAACCAGATCGTGTTATCGATGACCTGTGTTCGGTGCTTCGCGACGCTGTATTCGATAGCTTCGTGGTCACGGGCGTCAGTGGCCTGATCATTGCGGGTCGACTCAGTGTCGCGCTCGGCAAGCCGTTCTTGTACGTGCGGAAGGAGGATGAGATCGGCCACTCCAACCGGCGCGTAGAGGGAACACTGGGCAAGCGTTGGGTATTCGTCGATGACTTCGTGAGCAGCGGTGCCACGCTTCAGCGAGCGATAGATGAAGTTCGCAAGGTATCGAGCGCCACCACGCTGATCGGGGTGGCACAGTACATGGCATTGCCGGCGCAGAAAGCTCGATACACGTCGCGACAATCGTTGCGGCGATGGATCCAAGCGGGCGTGATCACGCGAGTAAACGCTAACACTATACCGTTTCATATCGATGCTTGACAGGTAGGGGCCGCATGCTACGCCGAACATCAGAACCTCCGGCCGCGGGTGTAGCCGCGCATCCGCAAGCGCAGGGGAGCCCGTTCGCGGTCAGAATGCTTGGCAAGTCCCACCGCTTCGTTGGATTCAGCTTTGAGGTCTGCGACGAGTTCCGGGGCGAACTTCCGGGCAATCCGCTGCGCGAGTTCCGCCGCATAAGCATCGAACCATTCCCAGGCGATGCCGAGGGTCTCGGGCATGGCGGTGACGTCTTCGGGGCGCATGACACACCAGACGAGCAGCTCATCTCCCGTTGTATCCGGGACTGGCCACAGCGTGACGGTGCGCTGGTCATTGCCGACCTTGCCGCGCTCCATCAGGTAGTTGAATGGTCGGCCTTCGTTCGTTTTGTTTGGAATACGCTGGTAGTTCACACGGGACATCGGCCAGACGGGTGTGTCCTGATCGTCCTTACGAAGGACAGCGCTCCAGGCTTCCAGTGCTCCTACCGGGAGATCGTACTCAGGTGTGCCCGCGACCAGCGACAGGGTTACCTCTTGCATCTGGAACTGCTGCTGTGAGATCGCAGCCATCTTGATGAAAGTCAGGTTCGCCGAGCGCATAGCCTCGTCGATGTGCTCCTGATTCACGACCGCAGGGCGGATCAGGCAACGGGCGAAGGCCTCGCTAAGGAGTGCCGCGAAATCGGGGTTGAACAAGCGGGTGCCGCTGGTTGCCATGAGGGTCTGCGCCTACTGTGGAAGAAGGCTACAGTATATCCGCTCGACTCGTTTCCACTGCCTGCGGGTAGCTTGAGGTCCAAAAACTAGCCGCGCGACTGATTTATGTCACAGTCCGTACCGCAGTACATCCCGCCGATAGCCAGCTAGCACCTCGTAGCCTGCGGCACTCGGATGCGTCGAGTTCGCTAGGTGCGGGTCACCGTACCAGCCGTTAGCATTAGCTGCTGCCCAAGTTCCCCATTTGCTCTTTGAGTCGATCAGCGAGCATCCGAGGTCAGCTGCAATTTGATATAGCGTTGCACCATACGCCCCGTCATTTGATCCACTGGTCTTAGAGGGCACCCCTACGACTAGACACACATCGCAACTCGCTGCTTTCAATGCGGTAACGAATGCGCGCGTATTAGCATCGAACAAGGCAAGTGAGTAGTCCGTTACCCGATCATTGCGTTCGCAGTTAATAAAGGCCATATGAGGCATAATAACGTTCGGCCACGCGAAGATCGGGGCTGCACCGTTACTGGCAACGAGGTCCACCGAGTTCATGCTGCTCACGCCGGTGTTATAGACTTCCACTGCTTTCACCGTAGTATTACGTACAATACATCCGCAAAAGTCTATCGTACCTGACACGCGGCTGATGCTGATGATGTGCGTGCCCGGTGTAAGTCCTGTGATCGTGACCTTGCCTAAAGCGACGGTCCCCGCGGTGTTCTGTGTCAGTACCGTTACACCATCGATTTGCACTTGGAATGTGCCATTTGCGGAAGAGTGCTGCGAGTAAAGCACGTCCAATTCGTCGAACTCAAACGGGGCAGGCTCGTACGTGATTGCATTCGTAGTCGTCGTATTACGCCAGAACTGCCACCCAGGACATCGTGTAGACGACGTATTCAACGCCCACCCAGAGGGCGCAGAAGTGATGAGCGGATAGTAGGTGCGGTAAGTGCCGAGCGAAGTAACCGCTGCGCTACCAATCCAGTTAACGGCCTGCGCCGGAATCCCGCTCGCCGTGAGTAAAGTCGCAAGCTGCGCAGGGCATGATTGCACGCGGTTATCGGTCCATTGGTCAGTGCTGTTAGCCCATGTCCCTGCCTCAGTAGAGTCGCCGATGCATGCGATTTTCATAACGCCGGTGCCGGCGATTACCGCATCACGTGCCGCACGCATGTTTACCGTCGTCGAGTCAGTCAAGTTGAAATAGGGTGTCACGATCCCTGAACTAATACCGGATGCACGGATCCCTGTAGCGAGGATCGATTGCATTGCGGTAATGGATTGGCCGGCGGTGAGCATCTTTAGTTTATACGCCGCAGGACGCCGTAAGATCCGGCGAGAACTGAAAGACTTCCTACCGCTTCCCGTTTCACTCGCGCTATTAGCGTGCCTGCGTTCGCCCCATTGACCAGTAGACCTCGACAGCGGTACACGCGTGCGAACGCCGAGATGCTGGCGGTATTACCTGTGTCGAAGTCGTACGTTGTGGCTAACGCTTCGCTCGGAGCCAGGTTAGCGGCGCTGACTCGTATCTGAGTAACGTAGACCGCCGTAGGGGAAGCAGGCCCGTTAACCGACACGTCCACCCCCGTTGTGGTCGCATCCGGTACGACCGCGATGCTAAATTCGAACTCGTAGGTCGCATTCGCTTCGACCGCAAACCCCAGCCCGGTCACATCCTGATACGTAGTACCTATACCCGTTACATCGGATGCCACCACGGTAGTCTGAGTGGGCGCACTAGTCCCGCCGAGGGACACCGCTTGCCCGTTTATCGTGATAGTCGAGTTGGTCAGTGAACCGTTACCGATGTTCGTGAGTGTGTTCGATGCACCGCTGATCGTCTTGTTTGTGAGCGTATCAGTGGAGCTGATCGTAGGGATTGCGACTCCATTGAGCGTAGCACTCGCCCCAAGTAACGCGATATCGGTGCCGGCGAACAAGGTGATACTACCCGTTTGACTGATAATCCCGATGTCTTCAACCGCGCCGAGGGACAGATTCTCCGATGCCAGCACATTGAGATCGGTAGCGAGAGGCGCTGCGTCATTGAGCACATACTCGCGTATCTGCGCCGCCGTCACCTTACGCGTCGTTGCGCCTTGCGAGAACGGGGCAATGTCTGTCGCGCCTACGCCAGCAGCCGCAGGTAATGCGGAGATGACCTGGGCTTGTCCGGTACCCGCGGCGAGCAAAGCGCCGGCAATGATCAATAGCTTACGGATGTTCAATGCTCTGACTCCAGGTTCGTGCCGGCCTCAGTCTGCAGGACAGTGCCATCCTCTGCGCGCAGCTCGAATCCGTCGACAACGGGAGGCACGCCAGTGGAGATAGTCTGCCCTGCGACAACCGTCTGCCCAGCCGTGATGGACTGTTGCGCGACGATGGTTTGGCCGGGGGTGAGCATGCCGGCGAGTGTACCTCAAGAGGCACAGATCCCCGGTCTAGGATCATATCTGGCGCGTTAGAGGCACACTTAATCGATGAATGTGATCAGCTTCATTGTGACTTCCTCACGATCATGCCTGCGCGAGCTAGCAAGTCCTGCAGGTCGTCTAGTTCGATAATGGCGTACGATCGGCCGTTCGCTTTGTTTTCCAACAGCACGAACTGCCCAGGCAGTAGGTCGCCCAATTGGAGTTTCAGCTTGTCACTCACGTCGGGGGACAGCTGAGGGACAGTGGTGAACTGCCGCCATGACCGGATGCGGTCCCACCAGTCGATTTTAGGTGTAGCGCTCATCGTCTGTACCGCCATGTGACTTTGACATCATCCCACCATGCCGCAGTCCACTCGAATACCTGACGTATTATCCATACGATAGCCAGAGCCGGCAGGGCGCTCAGAGCGGCCAGTAGGATCAGGGTTAGCACCAGGATCCGGGTGCGCGGATAATTACTAAGGGTTATCATTGTTGTGATATCCATTCTTCAAGGCGGTCCACAGTCCCCTGCAGCTCGCGGTTCTGTTCGTTCAGCTGGTCCAGCTCGTAGCACTGCCAGCCCAGACAAAGCAGGACCGGCCAGATTGGCATGCCGAAATCACTCAACACGTCGATCAGCGCCAGGACGAAACACGCCAGTGTGGACAGGCGCAATACGATGCTCATAAGGGGCTACTCCAGTGTCGACCCAGTGTCGGAATTGTTCGATGGTCCAGCCGGCCTGAAGGGCTAGCGTCAGATGCTCCAACGTATCGCGGCCAGAACGCGCCATGGCTAGTGCGTAGCGCCGGCCAAAGTCCACTATCTGTTCCTCAGTCATATCGCCTCATCAGGTAGCTGACTCCACTCGGATTCACCTTCGTACCAGTTCTCACAGGTCTGAGCGCCTTGGGTGAATATGTGGGTGTAGACCAAGGCAGTCAGGATAAGTGCCGCCCAGAAGCCTACGCCTATCAAAAATAATGCACCGGCCCAGCGTACCACCGCAGTCCGTCGACGCAGTGCCCGCGGGAACTTCCAAGCAGGTGAGTCGGCCGGCTTGAAGTAGCTGCACTCGCATCGCAGATGCGCCTCCATGTCGTGCGGCTTATCGTAGTGCATTACTTGCGCCTCATGGCGCGCAAACAACGACG
>WUUC01124448.1_pt1 | contig 69949 bp, 44 predicted proteins | sample 6278441 | NCBI WGS metagenome assembly WUUC01 (sample SAMN13675441, study PRJNA597444) | soil metagenome | isolation source: soil | place: USA: Washington | collected 2017-10
GACTCGTGCCCCGATCCCCCGTGATCGATCGGACATGAACGTGCACCTTTACGTCCTACCGTGAACGCGCGCGTGTCGCGTTCCCCTGATCGCGAACGTGACCACTAACGTGTTTCGTTGGTGCGAGGTGCTCTTCTACGAAAGTGCTCCCGGAAGACGTGGTTTTGGTTCTACGGTCACGGTCTTACGGTCACGGGGACGACTTGGTATCGTTCGCGTGCACGTTCAGCAAGGGCACCATGGATTCTCGGCTGCGTCCTGCCCGTTAGTCCTGCTTAACGCGCGGTGTACTTTCCGTGAAAGCCGAAGGGGATCGCGTGTGGGATCTCTGCGCGCGCGAGCTCGACGAAGCTCTCGGCGTCGAGGATCAACAAGAACGAGCGTTCTGCTTTGGCGTCGAAGACGACCGAGAGGATCGCGCCCGCGTCTTCGCTCGATGAGCCTGGCCGCGCGACAAAAATAGGCTCGCCCGGATAACAATCGCGCGCCCACCACACGTGGGAACGTTCTTGTCCCGCGTCGAGCTTCACCAAGGAATCGAGGAAGTTTCCCGGCTCGAAGCCACCGGTGCCGTAGGTATAGCGGTGTCTTTGCGTGGCATACGCGCCGTTGATGTTCGGCAGCTCGAGCATCACCTCGCTTGCACGTGTTCGGTGGATACTTTTGTGCGAGAGGCGAAAACGGTGGAGCTCGCCGGTGGCCTCCGACGGTCCCCCCGAGGTGAGCTTGTCGAGCCACAAACGATCGATGATCGAGGCGTCCGGGAAGGTGACCATCTCCACGACGACCTCGTCGCCCTCCTCCCAAGCGTTGACGTGATGAAACGCGAAGAAGGCGTCCGTCTCGCGTTCGATGACGACGCGGCCGTCGTTCTTGTCGATGACGTAGAAGCGTGCGCCGCGCTCCGGCTGCCAGCGGTAATTCTCGATGAACGGTTTTTTGCGAAACTTGAGATCGATCGGCCGTACGCCGAACGGATATTCGACGAACACCAGATATCGTTCGGTCATCCCGAAACTGTGGACGTAAGAAGCGAGCTCGTAGCGCAAGGTGCACAGTCGCCGCCGCTCGGACTGATCCATCGACCACAACGTGTAGCCGCCGCGCTCACCGAAATCGGTGACGTGTCCGAAGACGCGCCCGCGATCGACCAAAGGATGTGCGGTGGAGAGCTGGCCCGCGACCCCGTCGTTCGGCTCGCGCGTGCAGAGCGTTTGAAGCGTTCGGGGATCGATCTCCACCCACAAGGGCGTCTCCGCAAAAGCGTACGCCTGACCTCGGTGTTCCAAGACCGCGACGTTCCCGTTGTCCGACGGTTTCGGCGCGAACATGGCCGTGGCGCGCTCCAAAGGATCGAGCACCGGATCCGTGCCCAGCTCGTTTCGCGCGATCTTTTGCCTCTGTGCCGCTTCCTTCGCGGAGCGGCTCTCGAGGAAACGGCTCGCGTATTCGACCTTTCCGCCTCCGAATTGAAAGCGGTGCAACATCGCCAGGCCGTCGAACCAGTGCCTGTACCTTTGGCCACCGACCTCGAACCGCGCCGGTCCGGTGCGCAAGAGACGTCCGTCGAGCCAATCGGGAATTGTACCCGCTGTGTCCAAGAGGACAGGTGCGGTCTCGCGCTCCTGGCTGTGGAAGCCGCGTGCAAAGAGCTGTGTCGATTTTTTGTGCTCACTCATTGGTAAAAAGACCCCGCATCGAACCAACGCGACGGCACGCTGCCGCCGACGGTCCGTTTCTCCACCACGATCACGCTCTGGTGCTTCTTCTGCATGTCGGTGACCACAATCCTGTCCGCGCGGACAGCGCCCTTCCCCACTTCCACGGGTTGCTCGAAGCGCAGCTCTTTGTACGGCTTCATGGCGCGATCGAAGTGTTGGACTTTGGCGACGAAGAGGTCGCTCTTCCGGAGCCATACTTTGCTCTTGCCGTAAGGCGAGTCTTCCCTGGTCTTCGGATCAGTGGGCTTCGCGGAGAGCACGTAGAATTCTTCACCGCTGAGCCGTTCGTTCCCGAGCAGCTCATAACTGTAGTTGTCGACGACGCGCCGTTTCAGATCCTCGTAGAAGAAGTCGGTTTCCGCGAAACGATCGCCGAGCTCGGACGCGCCGAGGCGCCGCACTTTTTTGAATGCCGGCAGGTAGAGCCATTGGTCGTCGCCGCTCGCTGGATTCTCGACGCTGAGCAGCGTGAGACCGCGGACGTCGCTCGGACCGGTGAAATGGAACCACATCCGATCACCTTGGCGATCCGCCGGATCCTGCAAGCGCGCCATCCTCCCTTGTTGCACTTTTTCAGAGCCGTCGACGTCTTTGAGGATCAGCTTCACGTCGTCGAGCTGCTCTGCGACGCGATGGCGTTGGTCGCTGGCGCGCATCAGAGCGAGTGGATCTTCGGTCGCGCGCGCTACCTGTCCTAAAGTACAGCAGAGCAAGATGAGCGCGGTGGAGACTGCGCGGGGAAGCACCGCGATCTCCGGCTCGGTGTGTTCGCCGCGTTGTTTGATCCCCAGCCGCGATTTGAACACCAAAACGCTGGCCGGAAGCATGATGAGGTTACCGAGCAAGGAGGTGGAGACGGCGAGCGCCAGGAGCTTGCCGAACTCGGCGACGGGCACGAAATCGGCGAGCGCGACGGCGAAGAAACCGAGCGCGAGCACCACGCTGGTCCAGATCATCGACGGACCTTTGACCGCCAGCGCACGTTCGATGGCGCTCTTCGGATCGAGGCCGCGTCTGAGACAATCGCGGTATTCTTCGATGAAGTGGATGGTGTCTTCCACCGCGATGCCGAAGGTGATCGAAGAGACCATGGCGGTGCCCACGGTGATCGGCGTGTCGGTCCAACCGAGCCAGCCGAGCACGATGAACAGCGGCAAAACGTTCGGATAGATGCTCGCCAACCCCACCGAGAAAGATCGGAAGAGGATGATGATCAAACCGACGATCAAAAAACACGAAGCGGCGATGCTGGTGACTTGAGTGCGCGCCACGCGATCGCTGGTGACCGCAAAAACACGGCTCATGCCTGCGACCTTCGCTTCGTAGCCCGACGACGCCGGATGGGTGAGCGAGAGGCGGCCTTCGATGCGCTGGAAGATCATCTCGAGGGCGCTGGTGTCGTGCACGTTGGAACGCACGAAAAGGCGGGCCCAGCGGCGATCGCCGTCGATGTATTCGCGCAAGCGATCATCGCTCGCGAGGGCCAACAATTGTGCGGCTTGTTCCTGTGTTTCGGGGATGCGGTACGCTTCCGGCGCTTCGTCGAAGAACGCGCGGTTCATCAACGACAGATAGTCCGCGATGGAGATAGTGACCTCCGCGTCGGCCTCTTCTTCCAACCAGCGTGCGAGCTGCTCCAACTTTTGTAATTCTTCGGGCCGGATCATGCGGCCCGTTTCTTCGGTGCGGATGGAGACGACGTACGTTTCGGTGCCGGCGATCTCTTCTTCGACGAGCGTATCCGCGACACGCACCGGCGAACCTTCGGGATAATAGAGCAGCGAGTTCTCATTCATGCGAAGCCGCGGCATCCCGATCGCGCAGGCGACCACGATGGCCACGCCGCCGGCGAGCACCGCATGGGGGCGTGCGACGACGAAACGCGAAAGGGAGGTGAGCAGGCCGCGGAAGCCGTCGGACATCGCGAGGCCTCCTGTCCGAACGAACAGGTATGGCGGTTTCCACATCCAGTGGATCGCCACGCCGATCACCGTGAGCACGAACGTCGTCGCGGTGACCACGGTGGCGGCGATGCCGAATTCGCGGATCGCTTGGACGTCGCTCAGTGAAAGTGCGGCGAATCCGATCGCCGTGAACAAGGAGCAGAGGAAGCTCGGATAAAGTGTGTCCGCGAAGATCTGCAGGCGGACGTCTTTGACGTGTCTGCGTTGCGAGTCGAAGACGTTGCCCGCTTCGCCGAGGAAGTGAAACATCGTCGACGCAGCGAGGATGATGGAGATCGGACCGATCATCGTGCCGAGCGGATTGAGCTCGTAGCCGAGCAGCGGGATCACGCCGAGCGCGACCAATTGGGTGGCGCCCAAGACGTCGAGCATGGCCAACACCGCCCACCAGCTGCGTGTGAAAATGAACGCCAAGATCAGCGCGATCAGCAAAACAGCGGGGTTGAACTTCATCAGATCGCTCAACGCGTACGCTTGAAACTCCGCTTCGGTGACCGCGTGTCCGGTGAGATGAAAATGGATGCCGGTCTTTTCGCCGGCTGTTTCCAGCGCGGCACGCGTCGCTTTTACGATCGGCGTGTACCGCTTGTCGCCGAGCTCCGGGTTGATGCGGACGACGATGGAGGCGGTGCCGTCGTCGTGCGCCAGAAGATTTTCACGGATGATCACGTTGTTGTGAGCGCGGGCGCGGATCAGCTCGCGGGCCGCACTGTCCTTCGGTACAGTATGTGGAACGAGCGCGCGCATCCGGAAAGTTTCGTTTTCGCCGAAAGCGTCTTTGACGGAAGTGAGCCCGAGGATGTCGGCGGCGATCGGGACCATGCGCCCGTCTTCCAGCGGAAGCTCGAGCGCGGCCAAAACTTCGACCGCGTGTTGTGCGCCGAGCAAAGACTCGTAACTGAAGACATCGTCGGCGCGGTAAGCGACGATCAAGAGATCGTCGTTGACGAACTTCTTCTCGATCGCGCGGAGCGTTTGCATCGTCTCGTGGGTTTCGTCGCGGAAGACGTCGAGCGACGAGGTCTCGAGGAAACAGAGCGCTACCGCAGTGGGGATCATCATCGCGAGCGCGACGGCACCCGCGGCCTTTGGTCTTTTGAAGATGAGCTCGGCGATCAAAGTGGACCTCCTTGTGGTCGCCTCGAAACTAAGGCTGAGCCGCATGAAGATTGAAGGTTTCTAAGAAACCCGAGCGCCGGTGCAGAAGGCGGATACGCCGCGTTCGAGTGTTCCGCGGAGTGAACACGTCGCGATGACGATTGTGTGCAAACTCCGGCAGCGATCGTCGACTGCACACATTCGTGCGAGTCGACTGTGCAGCCGACTGAGCACTGAAACCTCGCGTGTACAGCCGGCGACCTGTCCATCGGTACAACCCGGGGAGCAGCGTTCTGCAATCGATGCTCGACATAATCGCGAGCATGAAGAACCGCTCCAGCGACATCGCCATTGTAGGAATGTCTTGCCGCTATCCCGGCGCAAACAGCGTCCGCGAAGTTTGGGAGAATGTGCTCGCCGGCCGCCGGCAATTCCGCCGCATGCCCGACGTCCGGCTCCCGCTCGCGGAGTACCACCACCCAAATGCGCCCGACAAAACCTATGGAACGAAGGCCGCAGTGCTCGACGGTTTCGAGATGGATTGGGCGAAGCGGCGGATTCCGAAGAGCGCGTTCGACGCGACGGACATGGTTCACTGGTTGGCGCTCGAATGTGCGATCGAAGCCGCGGAAGACGCGGGTTACAACAAAGAGTCGATTGTCCGCGCGAACACCGGTGTCCTGTTGGGCAACACACTCACCGGCGAGCAGAGCCGCACCAACAGCCTTCGCCTCCGCTGGCCTTACGCGGCCCGTGCGATTCGTGAAGCCGGCGTGCGCGGCGGAATGTCGAACGAGTCGATCGAACAGCTCCTCTTGGCGACGGAAGAGATCTACAAATCCGTCTTTCCGCCGGTCAGCGAAGACACTTTGGCCGGCGCGATGTCGAACACCATCGCCGGGCGCATCTGTAACTTCTTCGATCTCGACGGGGGCGGCTACACCATCGACGCCGCGTGTGCTTCTTCGTTGATCGCGGTGGCGACGGCCGCCGAAAAATTGGCGAGCGGCGAGCTCGATCTCGCGTTCGCCGGCGGCGTGGACATCAGCCTCGATCCCTTCGAGCTGGTCGGCTTCGCCAAAGCCGGCGCGCTCACCCGCAGCGACATGACGGTCTACGATCGCCGCGCCAGCGGTTTCATCCCCGGCGAAGGTTGCGGCTTCGTGATCTTGAAACGCGCCGAAGAGGCGATCGCGAGCGGCGAGAAGATCTACGCCTTGCTCCGCGGCTGGGCGGTGTCTTCCGACGGACGCGGCGGCATCACTGCGCCGAGCGCGCAAGGACAGACGAAGGCGATCCTTCGCGCCTACAAAAAAGCGGGCTATTCACCGCGCACGCTCGACTTCGTCGAAGGTCACGGCACGGGAACTCCGGTCGGCGACAAAGCGGAGCTGGAAGCGATCTTCGCGGCGATCAGCGCCTCGGATGGCGAGCTGAAGAGCTGCGGCGTCAGCTCCTTCAAGTCGATCGTCGGACACTGCAAAGCGGCCGCGGGAATCGGCGGATTCATCAAAGCGGTCGCCGGCGTCAATCGGCGCGTGGTGCCGCCGACCGCCGCGTGTAAAGAAGCGAACCCGTTCTTTCAATCGACCACACCGCAGCTCTATCCGGTGTTGCGCGGTGAACAACGCGACGCTGCTTCGCTGATGCGCGCCGGGGTGTCGGCGATGGGTTTCGGCGGCATCAACTGTCACGTGACGCTCGAATCGCACGGTGTACCCGATGAACGTCTGGCACCGGCGATCGCGGAGACGGCGTTGCTCGCTTCGCGGCAGAGCTCCGAAGTGTTCCTGTTCTCTGCGGACAACGAAGAAGACATGGCTTCGCTCCTCGAGACTTGGGCGGAGGAGGCCCGCTTGTTGTCGATCGCCGAGCTGACGGACCTCTCCATGAAGCTGCTCGCCGATCCTCTACTTTCAACCAGGAAACACCGCGCGGCCGTCGTCGCCGAGACGCCCGAGTCGCTCGCCGAGCTGTTGAAGTCCGCCGCCAAGCTGGAGAACACCGCAGACAAAAAAGTGTGGATTGGAACCGCTGATCGGAAGACCAGGATCGGCTTTTTGTTTCCCGGACAGGGCTCGCAGCAGCTGGAGATGGCGCGGGTGTTGGTCGATCGGTACCCCTGGGCGGCGGAGATGATGCGCGCCTTCGATGCGCTGGTCCCGATTTCCCACCTGATCTTCAGATCAGTGGAGCGCGCCACGCCGGAAGAGCTCGCCGCCTGGAGAAAGCAGCTCACCCAAACCGAGAATGCGCAGCCGGCGATCGTCTTTGCGTCTTTGTTGTGGCGAGAGTTGTTCGCGCGGCTCGGGGTGACGGCGGAAGTCGCGGGCGGCCACAGCCTCGGCGAGCTCTCGGCGTTTGCAGCGGCGGGAGCGCTCGACTTGGAGTCGCTCGCAAAATTGTCCGCGCTCCGCGGCACAGCGATGTCCGCGCCGGAAGGTGAAGCCGGCACCATGTGCAGCATCCAGGCCTCGCGCACGGAGGTGGAGCGGCTCTTGGCGGGCCTCGAAGGTTACGCGGTGATCGCCAACGTCAACTCCAGCAAACAGACGGTGGTCTCCGGCGAAAAACCGGCGATCGCCGCGTTGCTCGCCTCTGCGACCGCGGCCGGTTTGCGGGCGCAGGAGCTCCCGGTGTCGAACGCTTTCCATTCGCGGCTGGTCGCGGGTGCGTCCGAGGTGATCCGCACCCAGGCGGACCTTGATCTTTTGGACACTGATCCTTCGATCAGCCTGTGCAGCGGCATGGGACGGACGATCGAAAAAGGCTGTGACCTGCTCGCTCATTTCGCGGAGCAGCTCGTCTCCGAGGTGGACTTCGTCGGTTTGCTAGGCGCGATGAGCAGCAAGGCCGACCTGTTCCTCGAGCTCGGACCAGGCCGCGTGTTGTCCGGTTTGGCGGCGGACGCGGGGCTCCATTGTTTGCCGGTCGAATCATCGCCCGGTGCGGATCGCGATCTGAACACCGCGGTCGCAGCCTTGTTCGCCGCGGGTATGTCGCTGAATCTCGAGGTATTGCGTGAGCCGCGATTCGCGCGCGTTTATGTTTCACCGAAAGAGCGGAAGTTTTTCGTCAGTCCGACGGAACGTCCCTTCAAAACGACCGCGGCCCGCCCGATTTCTATGGGTGTCGGTGGAGCGCTCGCTCTGGAGCTTCAGCTCGATGCGGCGGTGGTCGACGGATATTTTCAAGAACGTGCAGGTTTCGTCGCGGATCTGATCCGCGCGGATCTCAAACACCGGTGTGCGCCGGTGGTGAACAAGGTCGAGGTGCTCGAAGTCGCTCCCCAGCCCACGGCACCTGTCCAACAGGCCAGTGACGATCTCCTCGGCGTGTTGGTGAAACTAGTGGCCGATCGGACAGGTTATCCGCCGGAGAGCATCAAAGGCTCCGCGCGGTTGTTGGATGATCTGAATCTGGACTCGATCAAAGCCGGGGAGCTGGTCGCCACTGCGGCGCAGATCGGCGGGGTCGCCGGTTTGGTCGATGCTTCCGCGTTCGCCAACGCCAGCCTCGAAGACGTCGCGAATGCGCTCCGTGCGGCGGCGCCTGCGGGAGCGCTCACGCCTGTGCCGAAACCCGCCGAACGATCTTGGGTACGAAACTTCTGTATCGAGAGCCTCGCCGCTCCGCTCGGTGAACGGACGGTGCCGCTCAGCGGCGGCGTGGTGATCTTGGCTTCGGAACAGACACGTTCTTTGGCGGCGGCCTTACAAAGAAAATTCGGCGATCGCGCCGTCATCCGGGACTTTGCGGAGACCACGCCCGCGATCCAAGTGATCGCTTGTGTCGACGACTCTCCAGAGAGCGTCCGCACGGCCGCGGTGCTCTCGGATCAAGGAGCACTGCTCGCGTATGTCCAAAGACCAGGTGCACGTTCGGCGATCTCCTTCGCCGCCAGCGTCCACCTCGAGCGGCCGGCGCAACGCGTGCGCACCATCGAAGTCGATGCGGCGATCGACGACCTCCGCACCGCGGAGCTGGTCCTCGCGGAGCTGGAGACCGCGGCGCCTCATACAACTGCGATCTACGGTGCGGACGGCGTGCGGCGTGAACCGCGCGCGGCGTTGATCGATCGCCACGCGCAACAGACGCGCAAAGCGGTGCTCCAGGCCGGCGACGTGGTGCTGGTGACCGGCGGCGCGAAAGGGGTCACCGCCGAATGTGCGTTGGCCCTGGCCGAAAGAACAGGTGTCCGTTTGGCCCTCGCGGGTGCCTCGCCGGCGGCTGGCTCCAAAGAGATCGAAGCGACGCTGGCACGCGCAGAAACGAAAAAGATCACCGCGCGTTATTATCGCTGTGACGTCGCCGATCGCGAGGCGGTGGCCAAGTTGATCGGCGCCGTTCGGAGCGAGCTCGGGGAGATCGCCGCAGTGGTCCACGGCGCGGGCATCAATCACCCTCGCCTCGTTCAACAGGTCGGCTTGAAAGACGCGAACGCACAGCTTCGCCCGAAGTTGGACGGCGCCGAAAATTTGATGGCCGCCCTGTCCGATCGGCCACCGCGTATTTTTGCGGCGTTGACCTCGATCATCGGTGTTACCGGTATGCCGGGGAACGCGTGGTACGCGTACGCGAACGAGGCGCTCGATCGCCGTTTGGGCGCGTTTGCCGCGAAGACCGGCTGCGAAGCGGTGTCGATCGCCTACAGCGTGTGGTCGGAGATCGGCATGGGCGCGAAGATGGGCGCGACGCAGAAGCTCGAGGCCATGGGCACCTCCTCCATTCCTCCCGAGGAAGGCGCCGGCCGTTTCGTCGAGCTGCTCTTAAATGATCAGGGTGCGCGGCAAGTGATCGTCGCGGCGCGTTTGGGCGGGCTCGATACTTGGAAACGCCGCGAGGCGGCGCTGGTGCCGAAGGCGCGATTTTTGGAGAACGTGCTCCGCTTCGAGCCGGGCGTGGAGCTGGTGGCGCGGGCGACGGTGCGGATCGATCGCGATGCGGCGATCCGCGATCACATCTACCAAGGAACCTCGGTGATGCCGGCGGTGCTCAGCCTGGAGGCCGCGGCGGAAGCGACCGCGTGTTTGTTCGGGATGTCGAAGCTGGAAAACGTGGTGATCGAACAGCTCGAGCTGGAGCGGGCGATCACCGTCGATCCGGAGCGCGGTGAAGAAATCGAGATCCGCGCGGAAACGCTGGAGGGACCAGCTCGGCGCGTCAAGATCAGCGTCGCCGCACAACAGACGGCGTTCAAACGGCCCTCCGTTTCCGCGATCTTTGTCCTTTCGGACAGTACGGCACCGCAGGAGCAGGTGCCCGCGCCGGCGCAGGTTTTGGACATCTCTGCGAAGGAGGATCTCTACGGCAAGCTCCTCTTCCACGGTCCCGCATTTCACCGCCTCGGCGAGCTCTACACGGTCACTGCGAAGAAGCTCGACTTTCGCGCACGGCTCGATCACCCAGCGGCGACGCGGGATCTCGGCGGTGCACCGGCGCTGGGCGATCTCTTCTTCCGCGATACGTTGCTGCACGCGATCCAAGTCAGCGTTCCGCGCGATCTCTGTCTCCCTGTCCGAGTGGACCGGTGGGAGATCTTCGATTCCTCAGCACGTCCGGCAGGCGATCTGCGCGTGCGGGCGACGATCGAGGATGCGGGACCCGGCGAATACACCAGCGTGGTCACGGTGACCGCCGAAGACGGCACGCTGATCGAACGGATGAGCGGCGCGTTGATGCGGGTGATGGAGCACCGCGCGTCGAATCCGAGCACCGAAGAGCTCTGTGATCCGGCCGCCCGCGATGAACGCGAGGTGGACGCCGCGATCCGTGCCGCCTGTGCACGCGCCGGCATCGAAGCCCCGCGCGCCATCGGCCTGGCCCATTTGCCAGGTATCCACGGCGTGGAGCGCAAAGAACGGCACGAACGTGAGCGCCCGCTGCTCGAACGGGTCGCCCGCGGTGAGGTCGATTGGGAGCCTTCTGGCAAACCGATCGCCAAAAACGGCGAACAACTTTCGCTGTCGCACGATGACATGAGTTGTATCGTCGTCGCCGGTCCCGCGCCGCAGGGTGTGGACCTCGCGCCGATCGAACGGCGTGAAGCGGCGCAATGGATCGCGCTCCTCAGCGAAAGACGCCGTGTTTTGTTGGAAGAGCTCACTTTGCACGACGGCGTCGACGTCGCGGGGACGCGGATTTGGGCAGCGCTCGAGGCGGCACGGAAAGCCGGAGTGGACGACCCGATCCTTCGGACAGCTGTCCGTGTGGACAGTGAAGTATTGTTCGACGCCGGCTCCATCTCGGTGTTGACCTTGCCGATCGTTTTGTTGCGCGGGCCGAAACGGATCATCGCGGTGGTCTCTGCGAGGCGGGAAGCGAAACCGGTGCTCGAACCGGAGGTGGTGAACACCGCCGGGCTCCTCGAGTACGGCTACGATCCAAACGCCTACGCGCTCGACGGCAGCATCGAAGGAAAAGAAGCGATGCCGGTGTTGAAGCTCCGGTTTCCCATCTTGCTGAAGGACGCGGGCAATCCGAGCCGCACCGTCTACTTCTCGCACTACTACTCGTGGACCGGACAGCTCCGCGAGATGTCGCTCTATCCGGTGCGAAACGAGCTGGCGCGCGATCTGATGAGCGGCCAATACGGGATGGTCACCAACGAGGTCAGCCTCGACGTCTACGGCAATGCCGCCTTGAACGACGTGTTGGAAGGAAACTTCTGGGTCGGCGAGCGGAGCGGTCCCTTCGGCGCGACGGTCGATCTCAACTTCGATTGGCGGCGCGTGAACGGCGATCGTTCGCGCGAACGGATGGCGCGCACGAAATTGCGCGCGACTTGGGTGAAGATCGTCGGTGAAGGGATGGTCGAACCGGCGCCGATTCCGGGCTATCTCGAGAAGTTCATCGCTTCGCGGCAACCGCTCTCGGGCGCGAAAACTTTCGAGCCGGAGAAGCTGCACGAGGCGCTCGCGGGCATGGCGCTCGGCCGCGAAATGTATCGCGCACCGGCGGGTCCGGGCGGTGCGGAGCCCTTGATCAAACGTGACTTCGAGACCGAGCTCGAAGAGTCGAACGCGGTCGGCAACATCTACTTCTCGAGTTACGGCGTGTGGCAAGGACGCGTGCGCGACCGCTTCTTCTACGAGCTTCTGCCTCAGCTCGCCCGAGCGGCGGTGAAAGAAGGAGAGCTCACCTGTCTTTCGGCGCGCGTGCAACACCTCCGCGAAGCGATGCCGTACGAAAAAGTTCGCGTCACCATGGCGGTGACCGCGGTCCACGAACGCGCGTTCGACATGTACTTCGAATACCAACGTGTGTTGCCCGACGGCCGCACGCAGAAGTTGGCGTTCGCCGAGCAACGCGCGGCGTGGATGCAGCAGCGCGAAGGAAAGATGGTCGCGACACCGCTGCCGAAGACGTTGCTGGAAGCGGTGTTGTCACGCCTGAAAATGCGGGTGGAAAGAGCGGTGTAGCGATGAACCGCGTCGTGACGTTATTCGCCGCGATCCTCGTGTTCGTTCCGGTCTCTGCGCGTGCGGACGGTGGTTTTGCCGTCGCGCACCGGGGAGAACACCGCGCGCGGAGGATGGAGATCATGAAGGCTTTGCGGCTTCAGCTCGCCGCGGCCGGGCACGAGCTGGTGTCGCAAAAGAAGCTGGTTCTGGTGTCCAAGCTTCAGCCGAAACAGCGGCGCCGCCACGAGAGGCTCTCGGAAGCGGCGCAGCTGCTCGGTGCACAATATCTCCTCGATCTCGAGGCTGAAGGCACGAAGCTGAAGTTGACCTTGTACGAGACAAAAGCGCGGGAGATCCGCGCCAGCTGGATGGTGGACGACCCTGGTCGAAAGATCAGTGGGGCCGCCATCGCCCAAAAGATCGCCGAGGTCGCCCTGCGAAATCTCGAAGAGGCGCCGCCGATCTTGGCGGTCACCTCCGAGGTCCAGACGCGGAGCGCCCCGGTGATCTCCTTGGTCACCGAGCGCCCGGTGATCACCGCCGACGAAGTGCTGGCGGACGACTTCGGCGACACGTCGTTCACCTTCGAGGAGAGCCGTACGGTGGAGGAACGTGTGGAGCCGAGCTTGTTGCGTTCGGGCCCGCTCTTCGAACACGGCGACCTCCAGCTCGACGCCGGTTTGAAGTTGTCGCTCGAAAGCTTCACCTATGTGGAGAATGACGAGGCGGTGGTCGGTGAAGGCCGAACGCGTGCGCGTAGAGCGGCCGAGCTTCAGGCGAACGTGGAGCTCAAGTCACCGCTCGTCACCGCACGCGCCGGCGGGCGATTTTTGCGCGATCTGGCGGAAAAAGAGCGCGACATTCTCGAGCTCGACGAGCTCTTTCTGACGCTCGATCTCGCGCCGCTCCTCTTGAGCGCCGGCAAACAACGTGTCTCTTGGGGACGAGCGACGATCCTCAACCCGACGGACCTCTTGAACACCGCCGATCGCCGAGATTTCTTCGCCGTGGACAAGCTGGCGGACGTGATGGCCCGGGCAGCGCTCTCCTTCGGCCCAGTGCGTATCGAAGTGTATTACCTGCCCTTTAGTACAGCTGATCGAACGTACACTCCGGAAGCGGTGAACCTCGACGGCCGCATCGCCTCACCGAGTCGTTTCATCACGGGTTCTCTTCCCGTGGCCACCGAGCTGGGTTTGCCGGTGCGTTACCATTTCGACGCTCCACCCGAACGTTCATTCTCCTTCAAAGAACCGCAGCTCGCCGCGAAACTGACGGTGTCGGCGTTCGGCACGGATGTCTCCGCCGGTTACGTCTGTTTGGTCGATCGGTTTCCGTCCTTTCGCACGCGGGTCGAAGGTTTTGACGACCGCATCGAGATCGAGACGGCGATCGACTATCTGCGGCGAGACGCGTTCACAGCGGACTTCGAACGCGCGTTCGGCAAGGCGCGTTTTGCGGGTGAAGCGATCCTCGTGCTCCCTCGCGCAAGGCTCGACGAGACGAACGCCGGTACGCAGCCTTTCGTCACGGCGGTCGCGGGCGCTGATTACCGCTTCACCGACCTCATTTCGGATCACGAGCTGCAGCTCTTCGCGGAGCTGACGGTGACACGTTTGCTCGCGGGGGAAATGCCGCGCGACGAACGTGATCCGAATCTCTCGGTGGCGCTGGCCCGTTTTCCTTTTCCGACTGCGGCGCTCTTTCGCGCGTCCTATTTATTCGGCTCGGATGCCACGCTCGGCGTCACCGGCATCGCCAATCTCGGCCGCGGCCGCGACCTGTACTTTCGGCCACATGCCCAGATCGAGCTGTTCGATCACTTCCAGCTGGAGCTCGGCGCGGATCTGCTCAGCGGTCAAGAAGGCACTTTTTTCGGCCGGTTTCGTCACAACACGCGGATCTCCGCTTTGTTGACCGCGAGCTTATGATCGAGAGGACAGCGCGCACGTGCCCGCGCCCCCGCGGATCGCTACCTTCTTCCCATGCAGCGCCCGGCGACGCGTTCCGATCGAGACGGTCTTCCAAAAACAGTGGTGGAAGACGCGCGGTGGACTCAATCCGTCTCCAACCTGGCATCGCTGCCTGACCGTCTCGAGGCGACCGCGGTTCGACATCCGAGCACCGCGTGGATCGTCGACGATCAAAGTCGCCTCGGCACCGGTGAGTTCGGATCACGGTATCGCGTGCGCCAAGTGCTCGGCCAAGGCGGCATGGGCGAAGTGTGTTTGACCTCCGACGTACGCATCGGGCGCGAGGTCGCCACCAAGTTTCTTCATCCTGCGCACGCGATGCGCGACGATCTTCGCGAACGTTTTGTGCGCGAAGCCTGTCTCCAAGGACAGCTCGAACATCCCTCGATCGTTCCGGTGCACGATCTCGGCGTCGCGCCGGACGGACGTTTGTTCTTCACCATGAAACGTGTCCGCGGCATGACGCTGCAAGAGATCGTCAACAAGCTGCGCGAAGGTGACAAAGAAGCGGCCGCCAAATTTTCGCGCCGCAAGTTGCTCACCGCGTTCAGCAACATTTGTCTGACGATCGCCTTTGCGCACGAACAAGGGGTCATCCACCGCGATCTCAAACCGGCGAACGTGATGCTCGGGGACTTCGGTGAGACCTACGTGCTCGATTGGGGGCTCGCGGTGATCACCAGCGAAGGTGCCCTGCCCTCGAGCTCTACCGAGGCAGCGCTGGCCGGAACGCCCGGATATATGTCGCCGGAACAGATCGGGGACCCGAGCGCGCTCAGCCCGCGCGCCGATGTATATGCGCTCGGCGCGATCCTCTTCGAGATCCTCACCTACGAAACGTTGCACCGCCGCGATGATCGCGATGCCGTGATCCGTTCGACCTTGAACGGCGCCGATGCGCGCGCCTCGGTCCGCGCGACGAATCGCAACATTCCACCGGAGCTCGACGCGATCTGCGTGCGCGCCACCGAGCTCGTTCCACAAAAACGTTTCCCCAACGTGCGTGAGCTTCACGATGCGATCGAACGTTTCCTCGACGGCGACCGCGATCTCGCGCTTCGCTCCGAGCTCGCCAAAAAACACGTGAGCGACGCGGAAGTTTCCATCCGCCGTGCCTTCGACGCGCCGCCCGAAGAAGAAGAGGAGCACCGCAGCGCCGCGATCGGAGAGATCGGCCGGGCGATCGCGCTCGATCCCGGCAACGCGCGCGCGATGAAAAACTTGGTGCGCCTGTTGATCGAGCCGCCGAAAAAGATGCCCGAAGAAGCGCGTGCAGCGGCCGCGCGTGTCGAAGAGCGCACCTCGCGTTTTGCGGAACGCACTGCGGGGATGGCGTTCATGGGCACCTTCCTCACCTTCCCCGCGATGTTGTGGATGGGCGTGCGCGACTATCCGGCGTACATCGCGTTTTATGTGGTGATCGCTTTGTTGATCGGCTCGCATCTGATGATCGCGCGGATGAAGACGCGGCGACCGGCGTTGTTCTACGTACGCTTTTTTCTCGCGTGTATGACCGTCGCCGTCGGCACACGTCTGTTTGGTCCGCTGGTGATGGCGCCGGCTGCGCTCGTGGGAACGACGCTCTCCTTCATGCTCAATCCGGAGCGCAAATACCGGGCCTTCGCCATGTTCACTGCGCCGCTCGCATTGCTCGGACCGATGATGCTCGAGTGGACGAATGTGCTCTCGCCGTCCTACGTCTTCGAGGCCGGCATGATGTGTATCTTGCCGAACATGACGGCGCTGCCACCGGCGCCGACGATGTTCGTGCTGACCTTCGTCAGCGCGGGGCTGCCCTTGATGGGCGGGCACTACGTCGCCCGGATGCGGGCACGTCTGCGGCGCACCGAAGAGCGCTCGCATCTATACAGTTGGCATTTGCAGCAGCTCGTCCCGCGCGAGATGCGTACGCGGCCCAAGGTCTCGGCGCTCGCTTTGCCGGGGTCCGAAGCTTCCCGCAAGCGCAGCGCGCAGTGAGGCGCAGCCGAACGTAGGAGCCGCAGGCGGACTTGTTCCGCCGCTAACGGCTCAAGACTCAATTCCGCAACGTTTCATCAGCGCGTAGAAGGCGCCCCTCGACAAACCGGCATCGCGCGCAGCCCCGCTGATGTTGCCTTCGTGGCGAAACAATAACGCGCGCACGTAGCGGCGTTCGAACTCGAGGATGATCTCTTCTTTCGCCTGGTGAAATGGGCGAGGTCCGCGTTCGATCGCTTCCGGCAACAGATCGTTTGGACCGATCTCCCGATCACCGGCAAACGCCGCGGCCCGTTCGATCACCGATTCGAGCTCTCCCGCATTTCCTGGCCAATCGTACAGGGAGAGTGATCGCAGCGCTTCCGCAGACAAAGGTGTTTTTCCCGCGAAGGAACGCGCGAGCAAAGCGAGATCCAAGGGCCGATCGCGCAGCGGTGGGATCTTCGCCCGCACGACGGCGACGCGGTAATAGAGCTCCTCTAAGATCTCGCCGGCACGCATCCGTTCCTCGAGATCGCGGTGCTCCAGAAAAATGAAACGCAGCTGTCCGCGGTGTTGCTCCAGCGCTTCCAGGATCCTGTCCTGAAGGGCAGCTGACAATCCGACCAGGGCGGAGAAAACAAGCGTGCCGCCTTTCGCTTTGACGATGGCCCCCTCGAGCTCTTCGTGTGCGGCGTCGATCACCAAAAACGCAGCCGCGGCGCGATCCGAACGATCGTGTATCGCGCGCGCAATCGCTCTTTTGCCGGTGCCCGCTTCACCTTCGAGCAAAACGGTGACGTCGGTTTTGGCGACCAGATCCAAACGCGCCAAGGTTTTTCTCAGAGGTGCCGAAGCGGTGAGAAAACGCCCGAAAGAGGCGGCGCCAGCTTCCTCGATGTGGAGCGATTCGTCCTTGGCCAGCACCCGCACGCGTGTTCGTCCGAGGCGCACCACACCACCGGGCGTGACCAGCGCGGACGTGATCTTTCGGCCCGCGAGATACGTGCCATTTCGACTCTCGAGATCGGTCACCAACACACCCTCGGTGTGCACCTCGAAGCTCGCGTGGCGCCGCGACACGGAGGGATCGGTGAGCACCAGGTCCACGTCGGGACTGGTGCCGGCGATCATGATTCCGGTCCTCGGGGCCCGGCTCGGCAAAGCCTCGCTTCCCGCGGCCACGAGTCGATCGTGGCCGGGTGGCCAGATCACGGACTTTTTCGTGTCTGGGCCTTCGATGACCTCGAAGACGAAGTGGCGCCGGAGCAGCTCACCGGAGCCGGCTTCAGAGAGGAGCAGCAGCGTCGAATCTCGAAGTGTCACGTGGACTGAACACCATGTTAGCCGAATCTTCACCTTTGCTCGAGAGCGCGCGTATTGCCTCGCGTTGGTCGCGGGACCACAGCGCGCTTACCGTCGCTCCACATGCAGAAGCACAGAGCACCTTATGAGGTCGGTTTTTCCAGCCTCGACGGCGAATTCGCGCTCGAGGCCCTGGCGGTCGAAGGTGAGCTTCCGTCTTGGTTGTCCGGCACTTTGGTACGCACCGGACCCGCAAAATTCGAGATCGAAGGGCGCTCGCTGAATCACTGGTTCGACGGTTTTGCGATGTTGCACCGTTTTTCAGTCGATCGCGGGCGCGTCTCTTACCAAAACCGTTTCCTCGAGAGCCGCGCCTACCTCGAGGCCAAAAGAAAGAAAAAGGTGGTGCTCCGCGAGTTCGCCACCGACCCCTGCCGCAAGATCTTCGGCCGCGTGATGTCGCTCTTCGATCGTTTCAGCGACAACGCAAACGTCAATGTCGGCAAACTGGCCGGAAGATCAGTGGCCATGACCGAGACCCCGCATCCGATCAGCTTCGATCAGACGACGCTCGCCACCCTCCCCTCGGTGCACTGGGAAGACGACCTCCACGGACACGTGACCACCGCGCACCCGCTCTTCGACGCGAAAAAGAAGACGCACTACAGCTACGAGATCCGCTTCGGCCGCAAGAGTGAATATTCGATCTGGTCGCTCGCCGAGTCCTCGAAGACACGCGCGCGTATCGCCAAGCTGGAGCTCGACGAACCTTCGTACATGCACAGCTTCGCGATGAGTGAGAACTACGTGATCCTCACCGAGCCTCCGCACACGGTGAAGCCCCTGGAGCTGAAGCTCGGCGGACGCCCGTTCATCGAAAACTATCGCTGGAAAAAAGATCGCGGCACGTTGTTCCGGGTCTTCGACAAAAGCGGTGCTGGCCTTTTGGCCACCTTCGAGACCGACCCCTTTTTCGCCTTTCATCACGTCAACGCGTTCGAAGAGGACGGCGCGATCCTGCTCGACGTCATCGCCTATCCTGATCCTTCGATCATCGACGCTTTTTATCTGGATCGCGCGCGGGCGGAGACGACCGGCGGGCGCGCGGCGGGACGGATCTACCGCTTTCGGCTCCCGCTCGAGCAGAAGACGCGTGTCGCCGGAGGTTTGGAGCTGTCGAAGATCGATCTCGAGCTGCCGCGCATTCACGCCTCGCGCGTCTCGACCCGCAAACACCGCTACGTGTGGGCTTGTTCGGCGCGTAGGCCGGGAAACTTCCTCGACCAATTGGTGAAGCTCGATCTGGAGGACAGGTCCTCGCTCGTTTGGTCCGAGGACGGCTGTTATCCCGGCGAGCCGGTCTTCGTGGCCACACCTCATTCGATCGAGGAAGACCGCGGTTTGTTGTTGTCGGTGGTGCTCGACGTGCGCCGTTCGCGTTCCTTCTTGTTGGTGCTCGACGCAACCACGCTGCAGGAGGTCGCGCGCGTCGCGGTCCCGCATCACATCCCGTTCGGCTTTCACGGGCAGTGGTTCGGGCAAACAAGCTGTCTCGCCGACTGAACACTCTGCACGCGCGACTCCTTCCGGCAGCCGAGCCCGTTCAAAACGAATCGCTTCAGGCTCCCCTCCTCCAGCTCCGCATAATTCGCCATCTTCATTGCATGCAGAAGACGTCGCTGATCTTTTGGACAGGTATCCTCCTCACCGCTTGTGCGGAGCCCGCCAACACGCCGAAAACGGTGCAGGAGCTCAGTCGTCTGTTGGTGCTCGATCTGGCCGCCGTCGCGCAGCTGGTGAACGCCGACGAAAGTTGTGGTTTCCAGAGCCCAACGGCGATCGCCACCCAAACGATCGACGGGGAAAACGGCCGCGAAGGGAGCGTCACGCGCACCGTCGAAGGCTGCCTGCTCGATCTCGACGCAACCCCCGCCGCTTGGCCGGTCTTCGCCTGTGATGAGGATGCGGGACGCGCCCACGGCAAGGTCCGGGTCAGCGGCACCTGGCTCCTCGGCGGACGGGTGACCCGTGAGACCGACGAACGGCCGGTGATCCCCGGCGGACCGGACGCGCTCTTCATGGAGCTTCAGATCGAGCCCGAAAATTTCGCCGTCGAACGGTATGACGAAGGTGCAGTGCTCACCCTGGTCGATGGGACAGCATACCTCCGCACGAAAGTTCGGCTCGCCGCCGCGCTTCCGGATCGCTTCTGCGAGGTGGCCACCCCAAACGCCGACTTCCAAGAGATCCTGTACGAAGGATCAGTGAGCTACAAAGACGTGTTACGCGAAAAAGAACACCGTCTCGAAGATGCGGTGCTCGCTGCGGTGAGCGGTGCACACTCCGGCCGTGAAAACATGCTCACCGGGGAGTTGGTGCTCGATGACCAGCGGGTCGTCGTCGACCAGCCGCTCGACCACAACTACGACGCGGCCGAGCTGCTCGCTTCTTGGGCCTGTGACCGCGAGCCGGAGCTCGAGCTTCCGGCGACGTTCGCCTGCGACGGCGTCGGCGATCTGCTCGCGCAAAACTCGGCGCGCCTCGCCGTGCTCGCTTTGTCGCAGCTGATCGATCATCTCGACGGCGACGCGACCTGTGGTTTTGGCAGCGTCGTCCCGGTCGCGGATGCACCGCCCGGAGGTTTCGGAACGTTGACCTACCGCGTGGAAGAGTGCGTGCTCGACCTGCCGAACGACACGCTGCTCGACACCGACTGTTTCGGGGTAGTGATCCTTGGATCAGGTCGCGTGGTGGTCAGCGCAGAGAAAACCATCCAGGGAAGGATCACCGGCGATCTCGAAGATCCGGTGATTCCGGTGCGCGACGATACCGTTCACTTCCACGTCTCCTCGGCGGTCTTCGACAACTTCCGCATCACTGAAACAGACCGCGCCATCGTGCTCAAAAGCGGCAAGCTCTCCGGGAAGCTCCAACCACGCGTCGCGCTCGACACCGAGGACGAAGCGTGCGCCTTCGTCACCGACATCGCACGGATCGAAGACGTCCTGCTGGAAGACGCAGCGCTCGAGATCACCACCGTCTCCGGAACGTTCGAAACCCGCGCGGGAGGGTCGTTCCGCGCCGTCTCCGGTGCCTGGAACGGCGAGGAAAATTTGCTCACCGGCCGCCTGGTGATGGCGGGAAAAGAGTACTCGATTCCTACTGATCCTTCGGACAGTGGCCTCGATCCCGACTACAACCCGGCGCTCTTCGATCTGAAGTGGGCCTGCGGCGCATCGCTCGCACGTCCGGTGCGGTTCGAATGCCCATTCGGTGAGCCGCTCGCCGAATCCGCAGCCCGCCTCTCATTGGCGACGCTCGGCGCGGTCGCAGAGCTGATCGAAGACGATGAACGTTGTGGATTCAAGAGCCCCGAGGTGATGGACTCGATCGCCCGCACGGGAGAGGACGGCCGCCCCGGAAATACCGGCACCTTCACGCTCGGGACGGGCTGCGAGATCCGGCTCCCGCCGGGGACCATCGCCGACACCGACTGCAACGGAAAACGTCGTTTCCTCAGCGGCACGCTCCGCGTCACCGGCACCAAAACTCTGCTCGGTTGGAGCACCGGCGATCCGCTGCAACCGATCATCCCCACCGCGCGCGACCACGCTCTCCTCGAGCTCGCCGTGCAGCTGGAAAACTTCGAGCTCTACGACGAAGCGCGCCCCAAAGAGCGCATTTTTCTCGGCGGCGCGCGACTGCGTGGAAAACTTCAGCCCCGGCTCGCGAAAGACCTGGAGAACGACAGCTGTTCGATCGCCACCCCGGTGGTCACGCTCTCCGAGGTCGCTTTCGACGGCGAGACCACGATGACCATGACGCTCGAAGGAAAACGATTCGACGTGCGCTCCGGTTCGATGTCGCTCGCCGCCCAAGCCGGCAACAAAGACGGCGTTGCCAACACCTATTCCGGACTGATCACCGTCGATGGCCAAGAGTACAGGTTGCCGATCGATGGCGACAACGCCCTCGATCCGGACTATGACCAAACGACCTTCGATACGGCGTACACCGCGTGCGAGCCGAATCAACATCTCCCGGCGACCGACGAGGAATGTGACTACTACGACGCGCTCGGCATCGAGACCGCGCGGCTGGCGGTGAAAGCGGCCTCGGCCATGGTGCGGTTGGTGAACGAAGACGAAGACTGCGGTTTCGCGGACGACGACAACTTGAAAGAACCCGCGGCGATCATCGGCGACGAAGATCAGCTCGGCAGCGTCGACTGGACCGCACCGCGGCCGGGCGAAGGCCAATACTGTCCTTTCGTACGGGGTCCGGGGAGCCGGCTCCACGAAGACTGTATCCACCGGCGATCCTATCTCGAGGGCGGGCTCCTGCTCCACGCACGCCGGCACGTGGTCGGCGTCCGTGCGGAGAAAGGTCCGGTCGAATACGCGAACCCCACGTCACCGGATGCGCCGTCGGACACCTGGGTGGAGACGGGCATCGTCAATCAGGTGCGCGTCTATCACCTCGATCCCGGTGAAGCGCAGGCCGAAGAGCTGATCCATCTGCACGGCGGCATGGTGCGGATTCATCTGAATCCGATCATGGCGGAGCACGAAGACGAAGACGACTTCACCTATTTGGTGCCGACGCCGGTGGCGCGTTTTCAGGACGTGAACCTCGCCGGTGTCGAGACGATCGTTCGTTTCGACAACAAGACGTTCAAGCTCTTCGTCGACACCTCATCGATCAGCGCGTTCTCCGGCGCCTACAACGGCGACACCAATCGCGTCGGCGGAACGATCACCCTCGATGGGCGCCGCGTGACTTTGCCGGTGAAGATGTTGGACCCGGATTACGATCAACAGATCTTCGATCGCCGCTACGTGTGTACCGACGACATGGAGCGGATCGTTCCGCTCAGCTTCCCCTGACGGTGCCGCACTTCCAACATTCGCCGAGCTCGTGATCGACGGTTTCACCGCACTGGCCACAAGACCAGGACGGCCCGCTCTCCGCGTGCCCGCCTTCGATCAGAGCTTTGGCACGATCGTAGTCCGACTCTTCGACCCACACGGTCGGAGCCGTTTCCGCGGAGACGGGGATCAGCCCGCGTGCGCCGAAGAGATGTTCGCCGCGGATGGTGACAGCGATGCCGTTTGTCTCCAACACCCCGCGGATGATGCCGGCGTCGGTGACGTCTCGCGCGGTGTAAACTTTACGCACATTCTTCTATCGCACGTTCCACATCGCGGGCGGGAGCAGATATTGGGCGGTGCCCATGGTGATCAAGGAAGCGCCCGAGTGGAGCGAGCCGGCGATGGTGGGAATCGCCTTCAAAACGCCGCGAAAAGCCCCGCTCGGAAGCGGAGGGAGATCGAACGTTATTTTGCCGTCTTCTTGTTCGAAACGGGTGATCGATCCGTTCGCTTGAAGTTGTTCCAAGGTCGGCCGATCGAGCTGCACACCGGCGGGCAACGAGAGCTCGACCGTCGAGACGTTCCCTTGCGGCGCCGCGGCTTCGACGACCAGCTCGATCGCCCGTCCGACGATCATGTCCTTTGGTACAGTGACCGCGAGCTCCACGCCGGAAGGGTCCTGCGCCTCCCACGGAACGTGTGTCTTCAAGGTCAGCGAATAACCCAGGCCGGGAACCGCCGGCTCCGCGGTGATCGCGTATTCGTGTTTGCCGGCCGCCGAAGGGAGCGCCGCGTCGAGCGCCAATACTTCTTTCAGCTTCTGGCCTTCGAGCACACCTTCGCTGACGGGGCGTCCGTCGATCGAAAGCGTAATTTTCACCTTCGACGGCAACGGTTCTTGGAACAACGCCAACACGGCTCTCAAGGCGACGAGATTGGTGCGGCCGTCGCCGAAACCAAAACGCGGATCGTACGCGCCCAAAAGTCGCGCGCCGAGATCCGGCAGCAGCGCGGTCGCTTCTTTGTCGTTTTGCAGCGCCAACACCGCGAGCGCGGTCGCTTCGATGTCCGTGGGCAAGGTTCCGTCCGCGCGGATGACACCTTCTTCGATCGGCAGCGACTTCGTTCCGTCCGTACCGGTGACCAGCTTGTCGCGAATTCGCTTTTGCAGCTTCGCGAGCAATGTTCCGTCGACCGCACCGCTCGAGGCGATCGCCGCCGCGGTGTAGCCGTCCTCCACCCGTTCGATGTTTCGCTCGAACGCACCTTCCGCGAGCAATGACACACGCTGCGCGCGCTGCTTCGCTTTGGCGTCCGTGCTCACCGCACCTGCACCCGCCGAAGCGCGCGCGCCGTCCGCAGTGGCGATCAACAGGCGTTGTAAGGTCCAGCCGCTGCCGCCCTCGAACGTTCCGTCCGGGCGCTGCAGGCTCGCGAGTGTTTGCGCGAGACGTTCACCGAGGCGAGCGATCACCGGATTTTCCGGATGCGCCAGCGCGGCTTCGGCGAAGAGCGACGCGATGTTCACGTCGGGTGAACGACCCCAACGGATCGCACGTTGTCCGGCGACGATCGCCATGGAGCGCATCACTTTTTCATCGACCTCGCCGCCGAGCGCTTTCGACAGCGCCGCACCTTTGCCCGCGAGCAACAGGGTATAAGCGTCATGATCCGCGCCGCCGCGCATACTCGCGGAACCGAGCTCCGCGCGAAGAATGGCGAGCGCACCGGGGAACACCAATAGGCGCGCCGAGGTGCTGTCGGGATCCGCATTCGAGGGAAGCTCGACGATCACTTTCCGCGGAGCGGCCAAGGTACCGCCGCGGCGTTCGCTGAGCGGTCTCCCGGTCGGAAGGACAGGTATGGTGCGCTCGACCGAATCTTTGTCCGCGAGCTGCGCTTTCAAGAGGATCACGCCCGGCTTGTTCGCTTTGACGATCGTCTGCTCCAAACTGCTGGAATACGGCTCCACGCGTACTGGCCCTTGGGACAGGGCCTTGGCGGAACCGCTGACTTCGACTTTGAGCATCCGCGAAAACGCTTCACCGGTGGTGTTCACCACTTGGACCGGGAGCTTCGCTTCGTCGCCGGCGTACAAAAAAGCAGGCACGATAGGATCGACATACGCCGGCAAAGTGCCGATGAACGTCGATTCGGATCCCGCTTGTGCACCTTCGCGCGAGTGCGCCAGCGCCAACACGCGCCAGGTGGTCAAACGATCAGGGACCCGCACCGAGAGGCTGGCCATCCCGGAGTCGTCGGTGAGCACCAGCGGCTCGAACAAAAACGTCTCCGGGAAATAGGAACGCGTGCGCGCCGGCTCGGCCTCGCCGCCACCTTCACCACCGCCCGCTCCACCGCGCATGTCCGATTCTTTGGCCTCTTCTTCGGCAGGCGCCAGGTTCGCGGCAGCGCGGCCTCCGCCTTTGCCCTCGAGCGCCATCTCGCTCAGCATCAATTTTTTCTGCTTCCGCGCGGGCATCGCATCGTCGCGATCCATGGGCGCCGCCGAAGCCGGCATTGCAAAATCCGGGGCCTCGTCCTGCTTCGCCATGACCGGCGCGGCTTCGGACTGCTCTGCGCTGCGCGAGAGGCAACCTGTACCCAAGACCAGGATCACTAAAATGAGCTTCTTCACGGCTGCTCTCCCTTCACCCACGCGCTCCAATTTTCCACGTCCTCCGGGAGGCGCGTCCCGTTCACCACCACCGAACGGGGGTCGGTCAGCGCCAATAGATCCGGCGGCAGGCGGTGGAGCCGCAGCTCGCGTCCGAACGCATCGGTCACCGGGAGCTTCTTCGCTTCGCTCTGTTCCATCGCTTGTTTCCACAGCCGCGCCATGGTCTCGGGGTGCATCTGTTCACCTTCAGGTGCCTTCTCTTCCCAAACACGCACCGTCTCGTGAAGCTCCGACAACACCGCGTAGAAGTGATCGGTCAGCGGACCCACCGGATCGAAGCTCCCTTGAGCGTTCGCGTAGATCGAAGCATCGAGATCGACGCGGGCCGGCACGCTGGCCACCCGTTGGATCGTCGCCGCCGCTGCGTTCGCGCCGCGAATTCTTCCCAAGGCGAGCGCGCTCGCGTCGAGCACTTCAAAGGCGTTCGAGCGCATCTCCGCTTTCGGCCGCACACGTCCCATGTCGTCCGCACCTGGCAAAGGGGCCAGCTGCGCCAAGCTCAGGTCCACGCCGAACAAGCCGACCGCGGCGCGTGTCCCTTTCCCGCGCGAGGTCGTCAGCACGTTGAGCACCGCCGTATCGCCGGGCGCGTATTTGTCGGCGCCGGACTTCACCAAGACCGCGAGATCCGCGCTCGGCTTCACGTAGATCAACGCGCGCGCGCCGTTGAATTCCAGCGAGAACCAGCCCTGGGCGTCGTCCGGGAGCTTGAACTTCACCACGCGTGTCTTCTTGTCGACGAGCCCTTCGACGCTGCCCCTCTCGTGCGAGAGCCACATTTTTTCGGGGATCTCGCCGCTGAACGAGGGGCCGCGCAAAATGGCCACCTCGATCTCCTGGCCAGGCTCGGCGAGCACCGAGCTCGCGCGCAGGCGGAGGTGCGGAATTTGTCCCGGCTGGAAGAAGATCTTCGTCTTGCCGAGATCTTCATTGTCCGCCTTCGCGGAGATCGACATCTCGTAACCGAGCACGGTCATCGCCTGCGGCCGCGACTCGTATTCGCTCGCCGCCGGATCGACGGAGAAACGGGCCACGCCGAGCGACTCCACGTTCTCTTCGCTCTCTTCGTCTTCCTCGCGCGTCTGCCGCGGCATCTCCACCTTGGCGAGCTTCGCTTCCACACACGAAGCGATCGCCGCCGGTGTCACTTCTTCCGCCTGCAGGTCGGGCGCAAAACGCACGTGGAGCTGGTTTGTCTTCGCGACGTAGTGCCACAACAAAAAGCGCGGCAACATTCCCGTCTCCACCGCCTGCGGGAGACAGACCCGCGCGTCGAGCGCCGCTTCGTGAAGCGCGTTCTGTACGCGATCGGGAACCGGCATGCCGTTCACCTCGACGTTGAGGCGCGGCATGTTCGAGGTGACCGAGAAGTCGATCGCATAGAGGCGATTCTTGCCGGTCGGCGCGAGCTTCTTGTCGCGCAAGACCTGCGCCGCACAACGCGAGAGGGGGCGCAGATCGCCGGTGACCACGTCGATCGCTCCGCCCGTGTCCGCACGCAGGCTCACCGAAAGCGACTCGTTCTGTTCGACGAAACGCGAACACGGCGCGAGCGCATTGTTCCACGCGTCCATTACCCGCAGATCGGCGAGCGAAGGCGACTCTTCAGAGATGATCTCCCGGACATTGATCCGCGCGACCGACGGCGGCCGCGGAGGTACGCGATAAGGCATCGGCGGAATGACCACGTTCACCGGGGGACCCGGATCGACCTGCAACGCCGCGACGCCGTCTTCGTCGGTCTTCGCTTTATATCCTTTGTCGTTCGGCTCCCAAGTCCTCCTGACCACAAGATCAGTGTTCGGAAGGACAGCACCCGACGCGCTGGTGACCCGCAGGTAGATGCGGTTGTTGAATCCTTGCACCAAACCTTCGTCGAGCTCGGTGACCGCGGAAACTTGGATCGCGTCCTCGGACAACAACACCGTCGCCGAGCCTTCAACGCGATCTTTCGCCGGATCGGTCGCGGCGAGCCGCGCAAACAGTGTGGCGCGACCGCGCAGATCGCCGGGAATTCGCGGCAGATCGAGCGTAAACTCGCCGCTCGCGTTGGTGGTGGCGTTCTTCGGGAGCCCGCCTTGGGTCCAGTCGGTCGGCGCAGGCCAGGCACCGACCAAGCTCCAAACGATCTCCACCTCCGCGTCCCGCACCGGAGCGCCGGAGCTGTAGCGTACGGTCCCGCGCACCACCGGCTTTTCATTCGCGCGGTAGAACGCTTTCACCGGGCTCGCTTCGATGGAGAAGCGCGGCAGCGTGAACGGCTCGACGCGGAAAGTGATCGTGTCTTCGGCCGTGCCCGACACGTAGCTCACGCGCCATTCGCCGATGGACGCCCCCTGATCCAAGGGAAAGGAACCGCTCGCCACACCCATCTCTTTTGCAGGAGATTTTTCTTCGAGCACGGTCTCGCCGTTCGGATCGATCACCACCCAGCGACCTGGTCTTCCGTCCAGGGGAGCGAGATCCTTCGCCCGCAACAATACCGCGCGAAACTGCACCACGTTGCCCGGCTCGTAGAGCGGGCGGTCGGTGATCACGTGAACCTTCGCGGGCGCGTACACCGGCAGCGAGAGATCCTGCGTCGTCTTTCCGATCGGCGTGTCGACCTCTGCGCGCAGCGTGTATTCGCCGTCGGGCACTTCGGGGATCTGAATGGCGCCGTTCTGCATGCCGTCGGAGTCGGTCCAACCTTCGCGCGGCAAAAGCTCGGTGCTCTTTCCGCTCGGCTCGACGAAAAAAACTTTCGCGTCGACGCCGCGTGAGACCCGAGTGGCGCGCGCGTGGTCCGAAGAGGAGCTGGTGTAGTGGCCGATCGCGGAGACGTTGACGTTCCCGTCTGCACCGCGGCGGAGCCCGTGAGCCTCGACGCTGACGGTCTGCACGACGTCGCCGTCGGGACACACCGGAGTCAGGATCCCATCGAAGAGATAGGCCGAAATACACACGGCCTGGGAGATCGCGAGGAGCGCGAGCCCGAGGATCCCGAGGATCAGATATAAGATGATCTTTCGCTTTCGCGATCGCCCCGCCGAGCTCATGTCCGCGCGCATCATACGCTTGCCCTGAATCCGTGGAACGTGGCGCGGTGCCGTTCGATCTGTGTTAGCGTCGCGATTGTGACCGAAGGCCCGACTGTGCCGCACCGCGTCTCGGGACTGCCCGTCCGGACGTTGCGAGTTGAAGTCATCCGCGGGCCCGATACCGGGAAGAGCTTTCTTGCTCCCGGGGGCTCGGTGTCCATTGGATCAGCACCCGGAAACGATCTGGTGCTCACCGACGACACCGTCTCGCGTTATCACCTCGAATTGTTGCGCGACGGCGATCGGATCCTCATTCAAGATCACGGCTCGACGAACGGCGTGTTGGTGCAAGGAACTTTGGTCGAACGCGCGCGGATTTCGCCGGGAACGACGGTCTCGCTCGGGAAAACGCAGCTGAAGATCGAAGACGGAGAGACGGTCACCGTCGAGCTGTCCGATCGCGAATCGCTCGGCCGTTTGCACGGACGTTCGCCGCCCATGCGGCAGATGATCGCGCACCTGGAACGTGCCGCGAAGACCGACGCGTCGATGTTGTTGCTCGGAGAAACGGGCACCGGCAAAGAAGTGATCGCCCGTGCCGTACACGAAGCGAGCCCGCGCGCGGATCGTGCGTTCGAGATCGTCGACTGCGGCTCGCTGTTGCCGACGTTGATCGCCAGCGAGCTGTTCGGTCACGAAAAAGGCGCGTTCACCGGTGCCGAAAAACAACACGTCGGCGCATTCGAACGGGCCGACGGCGGAACCTTGTTCCTCGACGAGCTCGGCGAATTGCCGCCTCAGGTGCAAGCCACCTTGCTCGGTGCGCTGGAACGCCGCCGTTTTCGCCGGCTCGGCGGGACGAAAGAGATCTCCGTCGACGTCCGCGTCATCTCGGCGACGAACCGCGATCTCCGCGCCGAAGTGAACACCGGGCGTTTCCGGCAAGATCTGTACTTTCGCCTCGCGGTCGTGATGATCCGCGTGCCTCCGCTTCGCGAGCGGATCGCCGACATCTCGGTCCTCGTCGAACATTTTTTGCGCGAGGCGGGCGACGAACGATCGGTCGACGAGGTGTTACCGCCCTCGGCGATGCAGTCGCTGAAAGCGCATCATTGGCCGGGCAACGTGCGCGAGCTGCGCAACTTGGTGGAAGCGACGCTGGCGATCGGGGAAGCACCGCGCCTCGACAAGAACAGCGACGGACCCGTCGCGAGCGCCAGCTTCCTCAGCGTTTCCGTCGATGCGCTGCTCGATTCGACCTACAAAGACGCGCGCCAGCAGCTCCTTCACGATTTTGAGCAGCTCTACCTCAAGACTTTGCTCGAACGTTCCGGGGGCAATGTCTCGAGCGCATCACGCACGGCGCGGATGGACCGCTCCTACCTCATCCAAATGTTGAAGCGGCACGGGATCAGATAATATCGGCGCGGTGGAAGGTGCGAGCCGCTATCGCGCGACGCGGCTCATCGGCCGCGGGGGTGCAGCGGACGTCTATGAAGCGGTCGCGACCGGCGCCGGTGGTTTTCAACGCCGCGTGGTGTTGAAGCGACTTCGCCGCGAGAACGCACCCGACGCATCGCTTGCACGCGGTTTCATCGACGAAGCCCGCATCGTCGCGCAGCTCCATCACGCGAACATCGTCTCGGTGCTCGACTTCGGTCTCGCCGACGGCTTGCCGTTTCAAGTGCTCGAGCTCGTCGAAGGTTTGGATCTCGGAGCGATCCTCGACCTGTTCAAAAAGACAGGTACACAGGCGCCGGTCGAAGTGGCGTTGTTCATCGCCGCAGAGATCGCGCGCGCCCTCTCCTACGCGCACCGCGCCGAAGACATCGAAGGCCAGCCGTTGTCCATTGTGCACCGCGACGTGACGCCGGGGAACATCCTGATCTCTTGGGCAGGTGACGTAAAGCTCGGCGATTTTGGGATCGCACGTGCGGCGCGACGCTTGGAAGAGACCGCGGTCGGCTTCGCTAAAGGAAAGCTCGAATATATGGCGCCCGAACAGGCGCGCGCTGATGACGTCGACGGGCGTGCGGATCTGTTCTCGCTCGGCTGCGTGCTCCATCAGATCGTCGCCGGGATGAGCCCGCTCGCCTCCGGTGATGCGCGCCAACAGATGGAGCTCGGTCGCGAGCCGCCGCTGGCGCCCACTCTGCCGGAAGATGTCCGCGCGATCGTGCAACGCGCGTTGCGGCCTTATCCTTCGGCGCGTTTTCCGGACGCAGAGACCATGGAGCGCGAGCTCGGTGCGGCGCTCGCCAAACGTGCGCGTTCGGATGCGCGCTGGATGTTGCGCGATCTGCTCTCGCCGCTGCGCGCGCCGGCGAAAAAACGGGGCGGAGAGATCGCCGAGCTCTTCGACGTCGAATTGGTGATGCGCGCCGAAGAAGGCCGGCGCTTCGAGTCACGCGTGGAACGTCCGCCGGTGCAACCGCCGCCCCCGCCACCCGCGACCAGCTCGGCCATCATGCAAAAAGATGTGGTCACCGATCCGCTGCTCGGCTCGGTGCTCGACAGCTACAGGCTCGACGATCGCATCGGCTCGGGCGGCATGGCGCGGGTCTATCGCGCGACCCACTTGGTGCTCGGCAATCAGGTGGCGATCAAAGTGTTGCACGGACACGCGAGCCCGCTGGCGCAGAAACGGTTCAAGCGCGAGGCGGAAGCGATGGCGCGCATCGCGCATCCGAACGTCGCCAAGATCGTCGACTTCGGATCGACACCCGGGGGCGTTCCGTTTTTGGTGATGGAATTGCTCGAAGGCCGCACTCTGAAACGTGCGGTGAAAGAACATGGACCGTTCGCGCTGCACGCGGCGTTGAAGCTGGCGCGCGAGGTCGCTTCGGGCTTGGAAGCGATCCATGCGGGCGGGATCGTGCACCGCGATCTCAAACCCGGGAATGTCATGCTGACTCCGCAAGGCGCGAAGATCTTGGACTTCGGCGTCGCAGTGGTACCCGACAGCGAGACCCGTTTCACTGCGGCGGCGCAGATCTTGGGCACCCCTGCGTATATGCCGCCGGAGCAGATCGAGAGCGCCAAAGAGGTCGACTTTCGCGCAGATCTCTACGCGCTCGGTGCCATCCTCCACTTCGCGTGCACCACACGCGCACCGACCGCGGGTGCTTCACTTCCTTCTGCGGGCGGCCTCGAGACGATCGTTCACGAATTGCTCGCGCCTTCGCCCGAAGATCGGCCGGAGAGCGCGACCGAGGTGCTCGAGTTTTTAGCCAAGCTCGAGGTCGAGCCGGGTGACCAAACGGACAGTGACCTCGACACCGCGACACCGGCCACACGTGTGACCGAAGTCGGTGGTGGACAACCGCAGATCACCATGCCGGCGATCTTGGTCGATCAACAGTCGCCGACGATCACCCGCGTTTTGGCGAGTCCGGAGCTCCGGCCCCCATCGAATCGTATGGTGTGGATCGCGCCCTTGATGTTGTTCGCCGTGACGGCGTTGTTGATCGCTTCGCTGTTGCGCTTTCGAGCAGAGCCCGAGGAACCGGTCGAAATCCATGTACCTGATCTTCCGACCAGGACGGTCCCCGCGGTGAAACCGGTCGCCGCGGAGGAGAAGGTCGAGCCCGCAGTGGTCGAGCCGGTGGCGGTCGAGACGACGGAACCGGCTCCGACCGCGGAAAAAGCCGCGGAAAAGGCGGTGGAACACGAGGCACCGGTGGCCGAACGCCGAACGCCGTCGAACCGCAATAAGGCGAAAGCGGACGATCCGCCGGCGCCCGCACAGGTCGCCGAGATCACCGACGAACAAGTGCGCGAAAAGCTGCAGCGCGTCTCACGTTCATTGAAAGCTGCGTCCGGAAAGCTGACCGGCGCAGCCTACGATTCTTTGGAGACGCGTTATCTCGATCTGCGCTCGATCGCCGATGGCGCCCGCGACGCCCGCGCACGAAAGAAGCTGGCCGGCGATCTCGACGCGCTCGAAGCGGCGATCGCCCGCACTAAGGATTGACGCGCACGCGCACCAGCTGCGCGCTCCAGGGCAACACGGCGATGACGTCGGCGGACTCCGGTACCCGCAACAGCTCGCTGACGATGCCGCGGCCGAGCTCGACGCTTCCCGGAACAAAACGTCCGGCGACCGGATCGTACCGCGTGATGCGCGCGCGATACGTCGGCGCCGACTGCGTAACGCCGACCAACATCAAGGTTTCGTTGCGCGGATCCTCGAGCATGGCCCACGGTGCGCCGGCACCTTCGTAGTCGATCGCAGTCGCGGCGATCGGATTTTGCGAATCGGGATCGAGCGAGAGGATCCCAGCGCGTTCACCGATCGTGCCCAGCACCATCAAGCCGCTCGGCTTGTGAAGCGCGAGATAGCCGGGATGATCGGAGATCGCACGCAAGGTCCGCAGAAAAAAGTTCGAGCGCAACGAGGCGTCGATGGGGTTGTAAAACTCCAGGCGGCGTTCTTCCCAAGAAGTCACGGCGAGATCGTTCTGCCGCGAGAATGCGAGAAACAAGAACTGCGTCGGCAACACCGGCGTGGCCGCGACTTGTTCGAGCGTCGTCAGATCGTGAATCGTCAGCTTCGCCCTTTCCTGCTCGCCTTCGCTGCTGGCCCACGCCACATAGAGCAAGCTCCGCTCGCGGTCGACCAGCAAGCTGCTGGGAAAGATCGGCGGTGTGGCCGTCGCGGTGAGCGCTTGCCGGAGGACGATGTTCCCCACCGCATCGAAACGTGCGACCTCGCGCGCTGCGCCTCCAAACACCCCGATGAAACCGGCGGTGCTCGGATCATAAGTGATCCGCGTGAGACACGGAGGCGTGACGATCGAGGAGCGGATCAACAGCTCGCGCGCGGTGACGAAGAAGGTGCGCGTCGGCTGATCGGAAGTACAGTCTACGCCGTCGAAACGCCCGTCGTAGCTGGAGACGACGATCGTGTCGTCGAGTTGCAGCGCGCCCGAAAAATAACCGCGCGTTCCGACGTGCGATGGTCCGAGCGGCTCGTCGTCCGCTCCGTTCAACGGGATGAACGGCACGTTCAAAATATTGAGCGACATCGTTTCGGCGAAGTCACCGCGCGTCGAAGGATAGACGTCGATGCGACACGAGCCGTTCATCCGTTCGCAGACGGTGGAGAAATACGCGCCCTCAGCCTCCGTGGTCGGCCGGCACACGCCGGCGCTGCTCTCCATGAATTGCAGCGCGCCCTCGCTGGTGACTTCCGCACGGACTTCGCTGATTTCGCAGGTGTCGAGCGCGAGCGCGATGGCGCAGCCGTTTTCGATCGCGCGGACTTCGCAGCGCGTATGGGCGCAGGTGTTGTCGACGAGCGGAGCCCGTTCGCCGTCGAGTAATTCGGGACAACCGCCCGCACCGCCGTCGGGTGAAAAGCGGACCGGATCGGAGACGTCGCAGGCCGCGAGCACCGCGACGAGGAAGATCGCCGGGCGTTTCATTCGAGGAACAACAGATACGCACCCGCACCCGCGCTCAACAGGCCGACCGGCCAGAGGATGTTCGCCGTCCAACCGTGGGCTTTGATCCGATCGCGCGAGTCCGCGAACTCGAGATCGCTCAGCGCTTCGTTCTCCGCCGAGTGACGGGCCATGCGGGAGCTGACGCCGAATACTGATCCAACGATCAGTGCCGTGGCGCCTGCGCCGATCAACACCCAAGGCGCGTGCGAAACCTCGTCCGGCGGAGGCAGCGGCTTCAGCGGAACGACCGCCGCTTCTTCCGGCTTCTTCGGCTCGACGCGGCGATCGTTCGGAAACAGCAGCCGCGCGACCTCCTCGAGCGGCGCTCCCCAGGCGTTCGACTCGATGGGCACGTTGATCTCCGCGCGGGTCGCTTCTTTTCCGAAACGCTGCGCGATGAGACGGATCTTCTTCGGAGCGCCGAACATTTTCACGAGCACGATGTCCGCAGCGCCGGTGCGCGCGCGCGCTTCGTTGAGGCAGCGATCCTCCGCGCGACACCGCTCCCAAACAAAATCGTCGATGACGAAGGTGCGCCCGCTGCGTGCTTCGATCGCTCGACCCAAAGATTCGGAGAGGTGGAGCGCGGTCTCGAGCGAGAGCTCTTCGTGTTCCTCGACTCTGATGCCGACGTCGGCTGCCGCCAGCGCCAAACCGAGCGCCAAAACGAACACGCTGCGAGCGTACAGTGAAGAACGCTCGCGGTGAAGGTGCCTCCGCGGTACGGTGCGCGCGTGAAGCGACATCGCCGAGACCCGCGGACGGCGCTGCTCTACGTGTACACACTTTTGGCCGAGTTTCGCTGGACGCTCGTGCTTCTGGCGTTCTTCGTGTTGATCGGCGGGCTCGCCTACCACTTCACGCCGCAAGCCGAGCTCGGTGGAAAATCACCGCCGCTGATCGCCTGTTTTCTCGGCGCCTGGCTCGCGATGTTCGCGCAGCCGATGTACACGCCCGATGTTTGGTACCTCTACCTGCTCGCCGGGACCTATCCCTTGCTCGGCTTCGGGTTGATCGGCGAGGGCATCGTCCGGATCGGCATGCTGCTGATCTCGCGGAAGCTCGGTGAAAAGGAGTGGATGATGGTGAAGGCTTCGACCTACCGCGACCACGTGGTGCTCTGCGGGCTCGGCCACCTCGGCTACCGGGTCTTGACCACGCTGATCCAAGGAAACGCGCACGTGGTGGCGATCGAAAAAGAGGAACACGGGCGTTTTGTGGCCGACGCGAAGGCGACCGGGATCCCGGTGCTGGTGCGCGACATGAAAGAGGATCAAGCGCTGATCGACGCCGGCGTGGAGGTCGCGCGGGTGATCGTCATTGCGACCAACGACGACTTGGCGAACGTGGAAGTCGCGCTCGACGCGCGGCGTTTGAATCCGAAGATCCGTGTGGTGATGCGGATGTTCGATCAGACGATCGCCACCAAGCTGAAAGACGTGAAGCTGATCGACGAAGCGTTTTCTTCAGCTGCGCTCGCCGCTCCGTCCGTCGCGGCGATGGCGCTTCGTGCTTCGCGCAACAACCAGGATGATTAGGAGATAACACAGAGGTGAGGCCACGCCGTTGACCGCGCGGCAGCCACCGTCTTCGTCGCTGTTTTCGCCGATGGTGACGTAGTTGTTCGCCGGCGCCACGTTGTTCTGCGGTCCGAGCATCATGTTCTCGGTGAGCGCGGCGGTGTTGGTCACCGTGGTCATCCGCGTGATCCTTTGGCCAGGTGCCGTGAACTGAAACAAGCGGCCGCTCGCGGAGCCGGCGTCCCAAGTACCTTCGACGACGAAAGCGCGCCCCTCCTTCGCGGTGACGGCTTGTTCGACGGCAACGCGGTATTGAGAGCGAAGCGCGGTCTCGTCGAGATCTTGGAGCGTGAGGCGAGCGTACGGTCCCGTCGGGCCGACTTCGGCATCGCTGGCGACGAACAGCAAAAAAGCGACTTGGGCGGCGCCGCCGATCTGGGCGATCGGGAGCGGAAGGCCGAGCTGTTTCCCAGGCAAGGTGAAGTGAACACCGATGCTCGAAGGTTCGTTGGTGCTCCTCGAATCGTTGCGCCGTGCGGCGATGAAATATTGGCCCGGCAAGCTGTAGCGTTCGATCACCGGCATGGCGCTCGCGGGGATGTTGAAGTTGTTCGCGTCGAGCCAACCCGAGAGCTCTGCGGCGGTCGAGGCCGACAACGCCACGACGGTGAGCGGTCCGATGTCGACGCGATCGATGATTTCGACGTTGTTGAAGTCGCCGCGATCGTCAGCGTCACCACAGCCGATTCCGCCACCGCCGCCGCTGTCTGCATCGGTGTCGATGATCGACACCTGCGTGCTGCGGTCGAGATCGTACAGCTCTTGGGCGTCGACCGGGCGCGAGTCGAGGTCGGGCGCGACGGGTACGGGGATCAAGATGCCGTAGTCCTCACTGGTCGTTGGTACAGTGACCTGCACGACGACCTCGGTGCGGTTTTCGTGTGCGGCGATGAAGATGCGCTGGGTGTCTGCGCCGAGCTCACCCGAAAGCGAGACGGGACCTGCGGCGCAGGCATCCGCGATCTTCGGGCTGAGCGCTGCGAACAGCGCGACGAGGGGCAGAGCCAAAGCGTAGGAATCGGGGCGTCTCAACATCGATCGGGTCCTCTGCAAATATCCATGCCAGCGCGATTGTTCATGGTCTCGGCGCTTTTCTGACATTGGTAGGACTGTTCGGTCTTGATGTCCACGGATCACCACGGTTCGTATGTCGGGGTGGACCTCGAACAGCGCGTCACGGAGCTGGAGATTACTTTGGCACATCAGAACCGGCTCTTGGACGAGCTGAACGGCGTCCTGGTGGAGCGGTCGGAGACGATCGACGCGTTGGTCGCGGACGTCCAGCGATTGAAGGAGCAGCTCGCGGAGCTTTTGCGAGAATTGCCGCTGGAGAACGCGAAGCCGCCGCACTATTAGTTCCGGCAAGTGCGCGACTACGAGAACCTCGAAACTTTATGTGTCCACGCGGGCGTGGAGCCTGATCCGGTCCACGGCGCGATCATGACGCCGGTGTTTCAGACGTCGACCTACGTCCAGCCGGCACCTGGCAAACCGATCACCTACGATTATGCGCGCGCCGGAAATCCGACGCGGACCGCGCTCGAGGCCTCGTTGGCCGCGCTCGAAGGCGCCAAACACGCGATCACTTTTGCGTCGGGCCTCGCTGCGGAGCAGGCGATCGCGCAAGGTTTGGACAGCGGCGATCAAGTGATCATCTCCGAAGACGTGTACGGAGGGACAGGTCGCCTCTTTCGCCGTTTGTTCGCGAAATACGGCATCCAGCTCGACTTCGTGGACCTGCGCGATCTCGATCGCGTGCGTTCTTTGGCGGGGCCGAAGACGAAGCTCATCTGGGTGGAGACGCCCACCAACCCGCTCCTCCGGATCATCGACATCGAAGCGATCTCGAAGATCGCCAAGAGCGTGGGCGCGAAGACGGTGGTCGATAACACGTTCGCGTCACCGCTTTTGTCCCGTCCGCTGGCGTTCGGTGCGGACATCGTGGTTCACAGCACCACGAAATACATCGGCGGCCACAGCGATCTGATCGGCGGCGCGTTGATGATGAACGACGACGCGCTTCACGAGCAGCTCCGCTTCGTTCAATTCGCGGGAGGTGCGGTGAACGCGCCGTTCGAGTGTTTTCTGTTGCTGCGAAGCATCAAAACGTTGGCGGTGCGGATGCAGCGTCACAGCGAAAACGGAATGGCGTTCGCGCGCGCGCTCGAGGCGGGCAAGAAGTTCGAGAAGGTGATCTATCCGGGCCTCGAATCCCATCCGGAGCACGCGCTCGCGAAGAAACAGATGCAGAACGGTTTTTCGGGGATGGTCAGCGTCTATCTTCCGGGTGGCATCGAGCGGGTGACTGAATTTGTGAAGAAGCTGCGCGTCTTTTCTTTGGCGGAGAGCCTGGGCGGCGTGGAATCGCTGGTGAATCATCCGCTGACGATGACGCATGCCAGCGTCCCACCTGACCTCGCGGCCAAGCTGGGAATCAACGCGGGCTTGATCCGGTTCTCCGTCGGGATTGAGAATGTCCGGGACCTGATCGCCGACGTGGAACAAGCATTGTGAAAAAGAACAGAGCCAAAGACCTCGCTTTAATCGCTTCGGGTGTGGTGCTCGGAGCAGGGGTGTTTTGGCTCCTGTCCGATCGGCCAGCTGATCGAAAGACCAGGTCGGCGGCTGTGGACGAAGAGCTCGTCGTCCAGAGCGCTGCGGGTGGCGAAGAAAATCCGCGCGAGCGTCTCATGGATCGCGCGCACAAGACGATCTTCGTTCCGGTGCCGGTGGGACAGAAGTCTGCTGCGCCGGGTGAGGTTTCGGCCGACGCGTCGAAGAAGAAGCCGCGCGACGCGGACATCGAGACGGGTGACGAGACGCCGGTGGAGGTCGCGGCTGCGGACTCAATGAACGCTGGGAATCCTGCCATGGGCACTGCGCAGGAACAACACGTGGGGACCCTCTCGCTGGAGACGATGTGGAGCGGGCAGATGTCCGCGCGCATTGGGATCACGCGTTATCCGGAGGTGGTCTTCTATATCGAGGACGCGAACGTCCTCTATCCCGCGCCCGCGGAGATCCCGGCAGAGAAGCTCTGGCTCTCGGAGAAAGGTTTCGAGCCGTCGGCGCTCGCGCTTCACGTCGGCCAGCCGCTCGACATCTCCACGTTCGGCGCCGGCCTCCACACCGTGCATGCGTTCGCAAAAACGGGTGAATTTTTTCAGGCGATGCCGAAGCCGGGGACGATCACCAAACGTTTCAAGGCCGCGCAGGTCGCGATCAAGATCGCGTGCGAGCTGCACCCGAATGAAGTCGCGACCGCGTACGTGTTCGATCATCCGTATTACGCGGTGAGCGACGCGCAAGGTCGCGCGCAAATCCGTGCGTTACCGAAGGGCGAATACATGTTGGTCGCGACGATCGGCGAGGCCCGCGTCGAAAAGCGGCGCATTCTTTTCGACGGGCTTTCGAAGAAAGAGTCTTTCGCGTTCAGCACCAACCCCGAGGTCAACGTGCAGCTCTCCAAGCTCAGCGCGGCAAAATAAGCTCGACGTTTTTGTAGCCCAGCGCGCTGAGCCCGTCGTGAAGCTTCTCGTCACAGGTCAGAAGGCGATATTTGTGGGCGATTGCTGTTGCAGCGACCAAGATATCGGCTTCGCCCGGTATACGTCCGACAGCCGCTCGACGCGCCCAAATACTTGCCGCGATTTGCCAAACACGCAGCCCGTTGCCTTCGAGGGGAACGATCGGGACCTCGCGAAGAAACTGATCAAACAAGCGTCGCTTATGAGCGTCTCGATTGCTGAACGCCGACAGCATCAGTCCACGGCGAAGCTCGTATTCGGTGACCGCTGAGATCGCTGCCTCCTCGACTTCGAGGCATTGCTCGAAGCGTTCGACGAGCGGTGGTGGTGCTTCGTCCTCCCAGTACCGTGAGATAACGCAGGTATCGACGATGATCATCGAAAGGCGCGGATTCGTCCCGCTTCCAAGACTGCGAGGTCATCGGGCTCGAGCGCCCTTCGCAGAGCACGGGCAGCGCGCAGGGCTCTCACGCCCCGAGCAGGAGGTGGAAGCGATTCGACCAGTCCTGCAGGAAGCTCTGCACAGAGAGCGCTCAGCGCGTTGTAGCTTCGATCGACGAGCTCGATCGCGCGCGTTCTGAGAGGCGCGCGCCCCACCGCGCCGAGTGCCGCGAGAAACGCGGTCATCGCGGAGACGACCCGAAACGTCTCGCTCGTGTGGTCACTCACCGTATCGAATACAACATCCTGAACGACTTCCATCGCTGCGTTGGGAATCTCACCTGCCAACCCGATGAAGCGATCGAAAGTTTGCAAGATCCAGTGAACAGCGTCCGCCGTCCCCTCGTCCTGAAGAAAATCCAACAGCGAATCGGCATCTGTTCGAATGACGGCTGAAGGCTCGTACGGGTGCTTCTCGAAAAATCCGATGCGGCGAATTTCTTGCTCAAGCACGCTGATCGAGTCGGCAAACTCTCGCGCACAATGGACCAAAAGAGCCTCGTCGAGCGCTGGGGCGTTCAACAGCAGCTCGAACGCCCCAGCAAGGCGCCGCGCGATGGCCCGAATACGGGGAGCCCCAGCATCCCGTTCGAGAAGTTGCGCGAGCTCTGACTCTGCCGAGCCATTCGCCCAGCGAAGCAGCGGATCGATCAGCTCGAACATGCGCGACGCGGCAACCACGTCGAACAGCTAATCATGAGGAAACGTTGCGGTGCAATGCAACACAATCGCGGCCCGTGCAGCCGATACTAACGTTCGCTCTCTGCAGCTTGAAATTTGGCGCGCCCAGAGGGACTTGAACCCCCAGCCTTTGGGTTCGAAGCCCAACGCTCTATCCAGTTGAGCTATGGGCGCGCTCGAAAGGCGCTGGACAATACAACCGACCCCCACCCGCGCGCAAACAGAAATCACATGTTAGAGTCTGAGCTTCGGCCGCGATGAAGCCTTTCTCGCCCAGGCCCCGCTCGCACGGCATCGACACCGGCCGTGCGCCCCAAGAGCGTTACCGCATCCTGGGTCGCATCGCGGCCGGCGGCATGGCCGAGATCTACCTCGGCCGCATGGTCACCCGCTCGGGCGGCTGGCGCGAATGTGTCCTCAAACGATTGATGCCCGACCTCCAAGCAGATCAGGAGTTCGTGCAGATGTTCTACGACGAAGCGCGCATCGCTTCGGAGATGAACCACCCGAACATCGTCCAGATCTACGAGCTCGGCGAGCTGGACGGATCGATGTTCATCGCCATGGAGCTCATCCGCGGCGTGAACCTCAAAGAGCTCTACGAACGCGCGCAACACGAGAACAAACCGATCCCGCTACCGCTGATCTTGCGCCTCGCCTGCGGCGCGCTCGATGCGCTCGCCTACGCGCACGCTTTCGCCGACAGCGAAGGTGTCCCGCAGAACATCGTTCACCGCGACGTCTCTCCGCAGAACATCCTGGTGACTTACCAGGGTGAGGTGAAGCTGGTCGATTTCGGCGTCGCCAAGGCGGAGAACCGCATCCATCAAACGCGACAAGGCTTGGTCAAAGGCAAGTTCGCGTACATGGCACCCGAACAGATCAACGGCGAAAAAGTCGACGGCCGCTCTGATCTCTTCGCGCTCGCCGAAGTGCTCTACCAATTTCTGCTCCACCGCCATCCGTTTTACGCGGAGTCGGACGCCGCGGTGTTGCAAGCGGTGCTCGAGTCGCGCGCGGTCGTGCCGACGTCGATCGATCCGAAGTTTCCGCCGCAGCTCTCGGCGATCTTGATGCGCGCCATGCAGCGCAAGCCCGAGAACCGTTACGCCGATGCCGCCGCGATGAAAGAAGCGCTCGAAGCGTACACGCTGGATCGCGCCCGCCCGCCGACCGCCGAAACGCTCGGCCGTTATGTGCGCGAGCTCTTCGCCGATCGCCTGCAGCTCGAAGAACAAGCGCGCACCAGCGACAACGACGATCTGCTCGTGGAAGCGCTCCGCGTCGGCCCCAAACCGCGGCCGGCGCTGCGCGAGGCGATGGCCAAAAAACCTCCGCGGGCGATTCCCGCGCAGACGCAGAGCCCGCCGCCGCCCACCACTCCCCCGCCGAAACGAACGGAGCCGATCGTCAGCGAAGAGACCGACGACGTCAGCGATGTCCACGCCGCGCTGGAAATGTTCGAGACCGCACCGCCCGATGGTGTGCCCGATCCCGACGCGACGATCTCCGTCGGTGGATCCGCGGAAGAGCTGGCGGCGTTCCTCTCCCCGAAATCCGCAGAGAAAATACCGGAGCGCAACTACGACGAGCCGAAGATCGATCGTCCGATCAAAAATCATCCGAACGATCGCGACGACCCCACGATGGAAGCGACCGTCGAACGGCTCGAAAAACAGGATCGCGCCGAGTCCGAAGCGCGGCGCGCACGAAAGCGGAACCATCGAAGCCGGATCGCCGCGCCGAACACCATCACCGGCACGCGCGTCGGAAACTACACCCTGGTCGAAAGAGCAGGTCACGACGCGGTCTCCGAACAGTTCATCGCGCGTATCCTCGGCGTCCGCGGCTTTCAGCGTGACGTTCTATTGAAAAGAATCCTCCCCGAGCTCTCCAAAGAAGAGGTTTTCGTGGAGGCGTTTTTGCGCGAAGTGAAGAGCGCCTCGCGGCTCTCGCATCCGAACATCGCGCTCACTTTGGATCTCGGCATGGAGGAAGAGCGCTGGCACTTGATCAGCGAATACGTTCCCGGCCGCACGCTCGCATCGATCATCGCGCAAGCACGTTTGCAGCGGGTCTCCATTCCGGTTCCGTTCGCGGTGCGCATCGTCTCGCAGGTCGCGCTGGCATTGGCGGCGGCGCATGCGGAGATCGACGAGAGCGGCCGCACCGCGCCGGTCCTCCACCGCGACATCACCGCCGAACGGGTGATCATCACTCGCCACGGCGGCGTCAAAGTGACCGACTTCGGGATCGCGAACGCGTCGAGCGCCTCGATGTTGACCAGCTCCGATGAAGTGCGCGGCAAGCCCGATTATATGGCGCCCGAGCTGCTCTCGAGCGACGCCGGCAAACCGGACGTCCGCTGCGACGTCTACTCCGCCGGCATGTTGCTCTACGAAACGGTGACGCTCGAATCGCCGTTTCGCCGCAGCACCACATTCGAAACCATCATGGCTGCGCTCCGCGATCCGGTCCGCGCGATCGGGGCGCTTCGCGCGGATGTCCCAAAACCGCTGGAGCTGATCGTGGAGATGGCCATCGCCCGCAATCCTCGCGAGCGGCACCCCTCCGCGTTGGCGCTGGCAAACGATCTCGAACGCCTGCTCACCAAAGCGAACGAGACGGTGATCGAAGGCGACATCGCCGCGTTCATCCGCACCTTGTTCTCGGTGAGTGAGATCGAATCGATCGAAAGTGAAGACTTCACCACCGCCCTGCCTGCCCCGTTCCCGGGTAAAATATGAATTTGCCGCCGCTCTTGGCGCTCGATGAAAAGGAGCTGACCGCGTGTCTTCAAGGGCCGGGGCGTGCGCGCGCGATCTGGGGGCATCTGCGTGCGGGGCTCGATCCCTTCACCGACGAATCGATCGCCAAAGGGACGCGCAAACGTTTGGCCGAGAGCTGCGCTCCTTCCCGGCTGACGCTCGAACAGCTCCACGTCTCGCGCGATGACACCACGAAGATGTTGCTTCGCCTTCGCGATCAACGCGCCGTGGAAGCGGTGCTCATCCCGCAATCCGCGGGAGGCCGGAGCCGCACCACCTTGTGTCTCTCCACGCAGGTCGGGTGCGCGCGCGGTTGTGTGTTCTGCCTGACCGCCACGATGAAGTTGGTGCGCAATCTTTCGACCGATGAGATCGTCGCGCAAGCGGTGCTCGCGATGCGTGTCGCCAAAGATCGCGGCCTGCCGCCGCTTCGCAACCTGGTCTTGATGGGCATGGGCGAGCCGCTCGACAACCTCGACGCCGTTGCGCCGGCTTTGGATCGCCTCACCGATTCGGCGTGCGGCCTCGGCTTCGGCAAACGGCACGTGACACTTTCGACGGTGGCGCCTTCGCCGCGCGCAGTTCGCGCCGCCCGCAATTTACCGGCACATCTTGCCTGGTCCTTGCACGCTGCGGACGATGAGCTCCGCCGCGAGCTGGTCCCGACCGCGAAACACACCGTCGCCGAATTGCGCGACGCATTTTACGAAGTATTGCGCGAACGCGATGAGCCTCTGTTCGTGGAGATGACGCTGATCGCGGGCAAAAACGACCGGCCCGAGGACGCAGAACGCGCGGCGCAGCTTTTCGAACAGGCGCCGATTCCGGTGCGCTTCAATCTGCTACCGATGAACACCATCGGCGATCCTGTCCTTGTGGCCAGTAGACGCGCAGACATGTTCGACCAGGTCCTGCGCGCCGCAGGTTATTTCACCATGATCCGCCGCGCCCGCGGTGAAGACGACGGCGCCGCGTGCGGCCAGCTCGCGATCAAGCTTCCACGCGGGCTATCGTCCGCGATGACAGACGCAAGAACCGCAGGATGAGGATCGCCGCCACGCCGGTGAGCCCGACGGTGAGCGCCCACCAATAACCCGGCGCACCGAGCTCGAGCGTGTGCCCGAGCCACAACGCGAGCGGAAAGGCGACGAACCAATGTCCGATCGCGTTCGCGTAGAACGTCCACTTGGTGTCGCCCGCACCCCGGAGCGCACCCGCGGAGACCGCTTGCATGCCGTCGCACACGGAGAACGCAGCCGCGATCAACAAGAGCTTCGCGCCGAACGCTGCAGCCGCCGGATCATTTGGCGCAAACAAACTTGCGAGCGGTTCGCGGGCGAACGCGTAAAAGACACCGCAGACCCCCATAAACCCGCCGCCGAGCGCGATCCCAATCAGGCCGCTTCTCCGCGCTTGTTTCGTGTCGTTCGCGCCGATCCAATAACCGACCCGCGCCGTGGTCGCGTTCGCCAACCCGACCGCGCCCATGAACGACAAAGACGCGAGCGTCAGCGCGATCTGGTGTCCGGCGAGCGCCACCACGCCGAAACGCGCGATCAACGCAGAGACGAAGGTGAAGATGCTGACCTCGGTACTGATCTGAAGGCCAATCGGTCCGCCGAGCTTGACGATCCTCATCATGTCGCGCGTGTTGAGCTTCTTGTTCACCCCGTCCAGGCGCATGTTGCGCACGCCGTACGCGAGGATCAGCGCCATCAATCCGTAAGATGCAGAGGTGGCGAGCCCCGCGCCGACGCCGCCCATCGCCGGAAGACCAAACCAACCGAACACCAAGATCAGATCAGCGAAGACGTTGAAGACGTTCGCCACCACCACCGCGATGACGATCGGACGCGGCTGCCCGATCGACGTCAGGTAGGAGCGCAAAGAAGAAAACAGGCACGTCGCAAACACGCTCGGCACGCGGCTCCACAAGAAGTCCGACGCCACCTCCGCGATGTCCGCGGGGACACCAAAAGGCTCGAGCACCAACGTCGCGAGCGCGGTGAGCAAGGCCAGCGGAATCGAGGCCAACATGCACAGATAGACGCCCTGCCACATGTGTTCGCGCGCGCGGATGCGATCGCCCGCGCCCAACGCTTGCGACACCAACGGCTCGATGCCCATACCGAGCCCGATCCCGAAGACGACGATCACTCCGGCGATGGAGTTGCCGAGCGCCACGCCGGACATCTCCAGCGAAGACACGCGTCCGACGACCAAGGTGTCGACGACACCCATGGTCATTAAACCCGCCTGCGCGCCCATCATGGGCAGCGCGAGCGAGACGATCGTCTTTGTTTCTTTCAAGGGGGACCGGTCCTGGCGACGGGTCTCTTTGCATACCGGATCGCGACCGCGCTGTTATCTACTTCACGATCAGGTTGAGAATTTTTCCGGCTTTGTAGATGACGCGGGTGATCGACTTACCCTCGAGAAACCTCTGCAGCTCGGGCGCCGCCTTCGCCGCTTCGACCGCGGTGGCTTCGTCGGCGTCGGGCGCGAGCATGATTTCACCCTTTGTTTTGCCGAGGATCTGCACACCCATGGCGATCACGTTGTCGACCGCGTAACGATCGTCGTGCACCGGCCAAGCGACGAAGCTGATGCCGCCGGTCTTGCCGAGGCCTTTGTCCCAGAGCTCTTCGCCGAAATGCGGAGCGAACGGTGCGATCAACTGCGCCAGCGGCTCGAGCACTTTTTTCGAGCGCGCGCCCAATTGATTCAGATCGCGCACCGCCACGTGAAGCGCGGAGATCGCCGTGTTGAGGTGCAGCTTCTCGATGTCCTCGGTGACTTTTTTGATCGCCTTGTGGACGACGCGGAGCTGCTCTTCGGTCGGCTCGCTGTCGTCCGCACGCGTGCGATCGACCGGCGTCGCGCCGCTGAGATCTTCCTCGAAATACAGACGCCAAGCGCGCCGCAAAAAGTTCCACTGGCCCTCGAGACCTTGGGTGGTCCACGGTTTGTCTTGATCGAGCGGGCCGAGAAAACAGATGTAGACGCGCATCGCGTCCGCGCCGAATTCTTTGATCACGTCGTCGGGATTGACGACGTTGCCCTTGCGCTTCGACATCTTCTCCACCGCGGAGGTGAGGCGGATGTCGGTTCCTTTTTTGTAGAACTTGCCTTCGCGTTCTTCGACCTCGCTCGAAGGAATGACCCGTTTCCCTTCGTAGTGGGTGAACGCCAGGATCATGCCTTGGTGGCGCAGCTTGGTGAACGGCTCGTCGTCGCGCACCAGGCCGGCATCGAACAACGCCTTCTGCCACATGCGCGAGTACATCAGGTGGCCGACCGTGTGCTCCGGTCCGCCCATATAGAGATCGACCGGCATCCAATAGTCGCTCTTCTCGCGCGCTGCGAAGGCCGCGGCGTTCAGCGGATCGCAATAACGCAAAAAGTACCAGCTCGAGCCCGCCGAGCCCGGCATGGTGTCCGTCTCGCGCTCCAGCATTTGCCCACTTTTGGGATCCTGTACCAAAGACCAGTGTTTGGCCGCCTTGAGCGGTGACTCCCCGTCGCCCGAAGGTGCGTAGTTTTTCACCTCCGGCAACACCAGAGGCAATTCATCGAGCTCCAGCGTGCGCGCCACGTCGCCGTTCGGATACTTGAGCACCGGGATCGGCTCGCCCCAATAACGTTGCCGCGCGAAGACCCAGTCGCGCAGCTTGAACTGCACCGTGCCTTTGCCGAGCTCGTTCTTTTCCACCCAGGAAATCGCGGCTTTTTTGGCGGCCCCGCCTTCGGTGGTGGTGCCGTCGAGCTCACCGGAGTTGATCATCACGCCGTCGCCGGTGTGCGCCGCTTCCAAGGCGTTGCCGCCGCTGATCACCGGGACGATCGGCAGCTTCATCGCTTTCGCAAATTCGTAGTCGCGCTCGTCGTGCGCCGGAACAGCCATGATCGCGCCGGTGCCGTAACCGTAGATCACGTAGTCCGCGATCCACACCGGGATCTCTTTTTTCGTCGCGGGATTCAACGCGCGTGCGCCGAGATCGACGCCCGTCTTTTCTTTATTCGTTTGTCGATCGAGCTCACTGAGCGCGCCTGTGCGTTTTTGATAAGCCTCGACCGCTTCACGCTGCGCGGGGCTCGTCAGCTTGGCGACCAGAGGATGTTCCGGCGCCATCACCATGTACGTCGCGCCGAAGATGGTGTCGGGACGCGTCGTGTAAACTTTCAGCTTCTCGTCCGAACCGGCGATCGCGAAGTCGATCTCCGCGCCTTCGCTTTTTCCGATCCATTCACGCTGGCGGATCTTCGTCGCTTCCGGCCAATCGATACGTTCGAGCCCTTCGATCAAACGATCGGCGAACGCGGTGATGCGCAACATCCATTGCCGCATCTTTTTGCGTTCGATCGGATGGCCGCCGCGCTCCGACTTTCCATCGATCACTTCATCGTTCGCCAGCACCGTGCCGAGCGCCGGACACCAGTTCACGAACATCTCCGCTTGGTAGGCGTGCCCTTGTTTGTGGAGCAGCGTGAAGATGTGCTGCGTCCATTTGTAGTAGTCGGGCGCGCAGGTCGAAACTTCGCGCGTCCAATCGTAAGAGAGGCCGAGCGTCTTCAATTGGCGGCGGAAAGTGACGATCGATTCTTCGGTGGAGAGCTGCGGCGCGATCCCTTCTTCGATCGCTTTTTGCTCCGCCGGCAGGCCGAAGGAGTCGTAACCGATCGGGTGGAGCACGTTGAAGCCGCGCGCACGTTTGTAGCGCGAGACGACGTCGGTCGCCGTGTAACCCGCGGGATGGCCGACGTGGAGCCCCTTGCCCGAAGGATACGGGAACATGTCGAGCGCGTAGAACTTCTGCTTCGTGCGATCTTCCGTCGCGACGAAGGTCTGCTTCTCGTCCCAATATTGTTGCCAGCGAGGCTCGATCTCGTTCGGACGGTACGCCATAGCGGCGCGCACTGTAGTCTAGAGGTCCGCGGGAATGAAACCGTAATATCGACCCATCCAATACGGGAGCAGATAACCGGACGGTTGATGGACGTCGCGCAGGTCCTCGCTACACACCGATAAACTATACGGATCGCCCCACCACACGAACGTCGCCGCACAACGTTCATAGGTCTCGCGCGCATGTTGCGACGAATCGCGATCGAAGCGGTCTTTGCAGTACGGCGCGTGCCGCACCGGATCGAGCGTGATCGAGGGCGACGCTTGCGAGGCGCGGTACTGTTTCAGCTGACAGATGCCGTCTTCCACCGCGTCGTAGGCCGGCCCGTCCGAACCCTCGCCGAGCTTTTTGCCCGCGGCCCAGATGAAGTCGAAGAGCGCGTTGTGTTGTCCGATGATCGCGCGCGGCTCGCCCGATTTCTTCATCACGTCGGCCTCCAAGCTGTGTTGGATCTCGGCGCGCGTTTTTTTGTCGTGCTCGAACCACAACAAGGTGTGGAGCGTGAGCAGATGCATGGAGACGTTGTTGTAGTTCGAGCCGCAACCCTCGGGCCCGACGTACATCCCGGCCGCTTCCAGGTAACTGGTAAAAGGATCAGGATCGGTGAAGCCGAGGCAGTCGGCGCCTCCTGATCTTTGGAGCAGGCACCTGTCGTAAAAGTCGGTCAGCTCCGCGCTTTGGCTCGCGACCTTCGCTGCGCCGACGTAGGCCATGGCCATCGCCGCGTTGAATCCCGGAAAATCATCGAAAGCGACCGGCGAAAAACGGCCGTGCTCGGTGATGCGCCGGTCCCAGTCGACCAGCTGCAGCTCGTTGTCCACCAAGTGGTCGCCGACCTGCGTCAAGAGCTCGCGCGTGATGCGCTGGACCTCGGGATCGTCGACGTATTTGTAGAGCGCGCCGAGCGCCAACATGTGACCTGCGTATTCGTCTTTGGACACGTTATCGAGGAAACAATAACCCGCGAATTCGCCGAGGCCGCAGTGCTCGCTCTTGGTCCAAGCCATGGTCTCGCGATCGACGTAAGACACGCAGCCGTCGTCTTCGATCTTCACCCAACGGTTGTCGTCTTTCTCCAGATCGGTGATGTAGTGTGCCTGATCTGTTGGACAGCTGATCCCTTGGACATCGGGCGGGATGTATTGCCGCGTAAAGATCCCCGGAACGCCGGTGATCCGCATCCGTTTCGCTTCGGCATCGAGCATCACGCGAATCGTCGCTAAGACTGCAGGATCGCGGGTGACGGCGTAGCGATACGCTTGCGACGTCAAATACAAAGCGCTCCACAAACCATCGTTCTCGCCGCTCTGGAATCGTTCCACGTCAGCGACGGTCGCGGTCTTCTCGTCCACACCCTCTTTCAAGGTGACGTTGAGGACGAAGCCGAGCTGTGGATGAAGATGCAGGCGGGTCGCGATGTCGTCGTAGTACGCGGCTTTCTCGGACAAAGTCTCGTTGGTGCCGTGCTGTTCGTTTGGACAGGTGCTCCACAGCGGCGCGCCGTAATGTGCAGGCTCGACGCAGGCGCCGGCCTCGAGGAGCTTCCCTTCGGCGGCACAAGAATCCGCGGTCTTTGGGTCTACCGGCTTAGTGTCGGAGCAGGCCGCGAGGAGCGCGAGCGCGGCGATCGTTCGGCGCATGCCGGGACGATCGTCCGCTCGCTCGACCTTGGCAATCGTTCAAGCTGGCGTCAGCCCGCGTTTTCGACGGTCACCGGACCGCAGGCGATCACGGTCTGCTGTTTGCCTTTTTTGGCGTCGTCGTTGTCCGGATAGATCACCACCATGCGCTGATCGATCTTGTCGCCGGCCTCGTTGTCGAGGGCGACTTCGATCTTGCCCTTGCCGGTCTCGTCGATCGTCAGATCGCCGAGGTTCTTCCACAACGCGAGCGTGGTCTTCGGTCCCGGCGTGCCGATCTTGCCTTCGCCCGCGGTGCCCGGGCCACCCTTGAACGGCGTCTCCATGTTGGCGATCGATTGGCAGTCCGAGCCTTCGAAAACATGGACTTCATAGGTGCCCTTCGGCGCGTTTTTTACGTCGATGAGGACTTTGGTCAGACCGGCGTCATCGCCGCTGAACGTCGCGGTGCCGTCCGTGCGCATGCCCTTCAGCTTCGCGCTTCCGTAGGTGCGCGAATTCTTCGTTGCCGGCTTGGCGGTCGGGGCAGGCTGCGCGGCGATCGCCGGATCGTCTGCTTCCATGGAGCCCGCGGAACGACCCGGGATGGCGGTGTCGGATGCTGTCCCTTCGGCCACTGTCTTTTCGGACACTGTCCGATCGAACACTGTCTCATCGGACAGCGGTTTCTCGGCGATCGGCTCATCGGGCGCCAGCGGTTTCGCCGGGATCGCCGTGGGATTGATCTGTTCTGGGGTCCGCTCGTTCTGACAGGCGGCGAGCGCTACGAAAGACGCGACTAAGGAGAGCCCTAAAAGTTTCATGCCCCCTGCGGTTTGCAGGGCGCATGCCGGCCGGGGACCCTCTCGGGCTATTCTTCTTTGATTTGCTGAGCGAGGTAATTGGCCTCGCCGAGCGACTTGATGAGGCTGAGCTGCGTTTCCAGCCAATCGGTGTGTTCTTCTTCCGCGACGAGGATCTTCTCCAAGAGCTCGCGGCTGCCGTTGTCGCCTTCGACCCGGCAGAGCTCGATACCCTCGTTCAAGAGCGTGAGCGCGTCGGTCTCGAGCCCGAGATCCAACGTCATTTGTTCGGTGACCGTCTCGCCGACGTTCACCTTGCCGAGCTTCTGCAGATTCGGGATGCCGTCGAGGAAAAGAATGCGCGCGATCAGCTGATCGGCGTGTTTCATTTCGTCGATGGATTCCGCGCGAATCTTCTTCCAGAGCCGCTCGTAGCCCCAGTTCTGGCACATGCGCGCGTGGATGAAGTATTGGTTGATCGCGGTCAGCTCGCCCGTGAGGACGTCATTGAGCCGCTCGATGACCTTGTCGTTGCCCTTCACGCAGCCGCTTCTACGGGACGCGGCGCATCCGCACAACAAAGCTCGCGGTCTGCATGTGAATCTTTATTGAGAAGCATTCTCGCTATCGCTGGGCGACAAGAGCCACAGTCTCCGCCCGCGCTACAGTGAGCGGTGACTTCGTCTACAGTGGTCGCACCGTTCTCGATGACGTTGAGGATCTTGCGGTGAGAGATGCCTCGGCAAAGACAGACGTACATTGCTACTGAGAATGATAATCAATTGCGTGCTTCGTTCGCAAGGTGGTCCTTTCCGCCCCTCCGCCGATCGCCTGATGAAATAAATCAATCCATCGATTAATTGTCGTAACCGATGGGTCGGCCTATACAAGCGGACGCGGAGCTCACGCGCCGGAAGCTCCTGGACGCGGCCAGCCACCTCTTCGGTGAGCGCGGCGCGGGCGCGGTTTCGGTTCGCGATATCGCCAAAGTTGCGGGTTTCACTCTCGCCACCGTCCACCACTACTTCGGGACCAAAGAGCAGCTCTACGACGCCTGCATCCAGGCGATGTACCTCGAGCTGGAGACGTTGCGCGGAAGCTTGGAGCCGGCGATCCGCGCGCGCACCACGCTCGAGCTGGTCGAACAGACGGTCCGCGCGTCGTTTCGTTTCGCGCTCGCGCATCGCGGTGCGATCCGACTCTTGATGCGCACGGTGATCGACACCGGACATCTCGAGCCGACGCGCCGGCAGAACGTACACCTCCCCTTCCTCGAACGCGGCGGCATCGTGCTCGCGGCCGCTTTCGATCGCGATCCGAACGAGATGCGGCTCGTCGTGCAAAGCATGATGCACCTCATCGTTCGTTACGCGCTCACCGCGCCCGATGAGCTCGCCATGCTCTCGCACGCGGATTCAGAGGAAAGCGCGATTCTCTCCATCGAGGACCACCTGGTTCTCATCGCTCATTCGTTGCTCAAAAACGGAGATCAACCATGACCCACGTCCTGCCCATCGACACCAAGTTCACGCTCGGCGAGACGCTCACCGAAGAACAACGCGCGTTCCTCGATCACTACGGCTTCCTGCACTTCCGCGGCGTCGCCACGCGCGCCGAAGTGGAGATGCTCCGCGCCGAACAAGATCGCCTCGAACAACGTTGGCTCAGCGAAGGCATCAAACAGATCAACGGCATCCCGCTGTTCTTCGGCAAAGGCCTCGGCGGCAAACCGGCGATCCAGCGGATCCCGTTCACCTCGCGTTTCTCGGAGCGGATTCAAGCGTTCGTGCGCGACGCGCGGTTTCGAGGTTTGCCGGCGATCGTCGGCGAAGGTGCTCGCCTCGGTGATGTCGAAAAAGACGGCGTAGTGCTCAACCGCTACGTCAACGTGCCGGGCAGCGTGTACCAACGGCTCGGCTGGCACACTGACGGCCTCCGCGATCTGTTTTACCTGCGCATGCCGCAGCAGATGTTGAACTTCGGCGTGCACCTCGACGACATCACGCGCGACAACGGCGGGCTGCGACTGATCCCCGGGACACATAAACAAGGATTCTTGTCGATGTTGCTCGGCAAGATGCACTTCATCTCGCACGGCGAAGATCGACGCGAGATCTGCGTCGAAACCGAGGCCGGCGATCTCACCATCCACGACGGCCGCTTGTGGCACCGTGTCGCGCGTTCCCAGCGCGAAGGCGCCGAGAGCATGCGCCGCACGATGTTCGTTCCCTATCTCACGGGTCCGTACGAACCGAAGACCGAAGCGAGCAAGACGCCTGGCTATCACACGCTCGGTAAGGTCATGCGCAACGCGCGCACGTTGATGGCGCTGCTCGCTTTAGCCGCGGTCTTCCTCGGCGCGGGATACGCAGGATACGCCGCGCTTCTCGGCGGCTAGGCCTAAGCCTCGCAAGCGAAGCGCGCAGTGAGCAAAGCGAACGAAGGGCCGCAGGCGGGCTTGTCCCGCCGTTAACGGCCTAGGAACGGATCTGACACTTCGATGTCTTCGCCGCGACCCGGTCCGACGGAGACGAGCGCGGTGGTCGTGCCGAGCTCTGCGGAGACGCGATCGAGATAAATACGCGCGGCTTTCGGCAGATCCTCGATGCGCCGCTTGTCGTTGAGCGCGCCGAAACCTTCCATCTCTTCGTAGACCGGCTTCACGCGCATCATGTCGTGTGCGTTGTCCGGATACGTGGAGATGCGTTCGCCGTCGAGCTCGTACGCCACACACACTCGGAGGGGATCGATCCCTGCGAGCACGTCCAGTTTGGTGATCGCCAGCGATTGGATCCCGCTGACGCGCACCGCGTAACGGAGCGCGACAAAGTCGAGCCAACCGCAGCGGCGCGGGCGGCCTGTCGTCGCACCGAACTCGTGCCCGGTTTTGCGGAGGCGTTCGCCCATCTCGTCGTGTAGCTCGGTCGGCATCGGCCCGGCGCCGACACGCGTGGTGTAGGCCTTCATGATGCCCACCACGCGATCGATCGCGTTCGGCCCGAGCCCGCAGCCGGTCGCCGCGTTCGAGGCCACCGTGTTCGACGAGGTCACGAAAGGATAAGTGCCGTGATCGATGTCGAGGAGGCAGCCTTGGGCACCCTCGAACAGGATCTTCGCACCCGCTTTATAATCGCGCGAGAGCATCTCGCCGAGGTTCGCCGCGTACGGTTGCAGGCGGGCGCCGTAGTCGACGTATTGGTCGACCATCTCCCGGATCTCCGCTTCGCCGTAAATCGGATCTCCGTAGGAGCCGAGGATGGCGTTCAGCTCGTGCAAACGATCTTTGATCAGACCTTGCACACGCGCCCTGTCCGAAAGATCAGCGACCCGTACGCCGCGACGCGCGATCTTGTCTTCATACGCGGGACCGATGCCGCGCCCCGTGGTGCCGATCTTGTCGACGCCGCGTTTCGCCTCGCGCGCGAGATCGAGGCGCTTGTGATACGGCATGATCAAATGCGCGCCGTAGGAGACGAAGAGCCGATCCTTCGCTTCCACGCCGCGTGAACGGAGCGCGTCGAGCTCGTCGAGCAGGACCTTCGGATCGACGACCACTCCGTTGCCGATGCCGCACTTCGTACCGTCGTGCAGAATGCCGCTCGGCACCAAGTGGAGCACCGTCGTTTTGCCTTCGACGACCAAGGTATGGCCGGCGTTGTTGCCGCCTTGGTAACGCACCACCCACGACGCTCGCGCACCGTAGCGATCGCAGACTTTGCCTTTGCCCTCGTCGCCCCACTGCGCGCCGACGATCACTACGTTGCTCATCGGGCCGGGAAGGTAGTCGCACAGAGCGCTTAAAACAACAGGTAGCGCTCGCCGATTTCTTTGTGTCTGTCTTCCTCTTCAACGTCGCCGATCGCCTCGGAAAGCGCGGGCCAAATCAGCGGGCGCGGGAATTCTTCGGTCACCACCAAGAGCGCGTCGCGGAGCGCCTTCAGATCTGCGCTTTCGGGGACGGCGACGAGCGCATACACGCCGCGGAGCTCTTCGTCATTCTCGGCGAGGACGACGTATTCGTCGTGGCTGCGCACCTCGATGCGCGCGCCGAAACGTTCGGCGATGTTCTGCATCCGTGCGAGCGCGTCATCGCCAGGATGAAAACCGTCGAGCGCAAAGGCGCGAAATTTTCCAGGCTCGAGCACCCGCACCGCCGCATACAGATAGGTATGTTCGCGATCGCCCTCTTTCGGCGGATCGTTCAGCGGCCGCACATCCATGGCCACCCGATCGGCGAAGTGTTGGATCAGACCCGGCACGGCGATCTCCAAAACGCGCCCGGTGACCGGACCGGTGCGCACCGCAAAATAGCTCCGCGTTTCGCCCTCGTCGTCGAACTGCACGCGGCACAGCCCACCTTCGCGATCGATCGGTCCTTCACCTTCGAGCTGAAAACCGCAGCGCTTCGCGGAGTCGCGCACCGCGTCCCAGCGTCCGAGCAAAGTGCCGGTCAACATGCGCTCCCAATCCCAGGGACCCGGCTCGGAGCGCGCCACCAAACCATCGAGCCGCACCAGCGCGTTCTCCAGCAGGCCTTCTTTTCGCTCGATCTGCGCCAACAAGAGCGCTGTGTTCACCGCCTCCGGCTTCAGCTCGAGGATCGCGAACAGGTGTTTCTTGGCCACGTCCAGGCGATTTCGCTCATGCGCTTGCAACGCCAGCGACCAATGGCAACGCGAGGCGGTTTCGATATTTTTCGTCGAAGCCAAGCGCGATTCGGCGCGACGCTCCAGCTCACCGCGCTCACCCTTCATCCGCAACAAATGGAGGAGCTGCAGCTCCGCATCGATCGCGTCGTCGCGGGAATCGCAGATCGCGAGCAGCACTTTGCGTGCGCCGGCGACGTCGTTGATCGCTTGCAGCACGGTCGCGTATGCCACGCCGATCGCTTCGTGGTCCGGATGTTTCGCGTGTCCGCGCTCGAGCAGATCGAGATCGTGCTCCACATCTCCGCTCACCCGCGCGAGGAGCTCGTCGGCGTTCTCCGGGAGCGTCTCGAGCAGCTCGCGTGCCGGCATCGCGGCGATCTTTTCGCGCAACAGGCGAAGATCTTCCGGCGCATTGAGCGGTGCGCGCAGCTCGGGAAGCAAAGCTTCGATCGCCTCCGCGCTCCGCTTGGCGAGGTGCGCCCTCCCCGCGTGTAGTGCGAGCCGCGCCTGGGCGTGCGCGATGCGAATCGCGCGCCGGATGACGCCGTTCTTCTTCATCGCCGTATACAATTCGTCGAGCTGCGCGAAGAGGAGCCAATCGTTCTCGTACTCGCCGCCCAGGGCCAAGTGTTCGACCGCATCGACCCAAGGCTCGAATTGGCTTTGTGTCCGAGAGATCAGGCCGTACGGCGGGAGCGTCTTCTTTGCTTCCTCGAAACGTCCGAGCCGCGCCAAAATACGCGCGCGATCGAGCCGCCGAAATTCCATGAAACTCTCACCGCGCAACGCATCCTTGACCCGTTCGTTGAGCGCCAGCGCTTCTTCGAGCTTGCCGACGACGACCAGCGCGTCGATCTCCGTACCGCACATGTCGTCCCGGCGATCTGCACGGCCGATCAACACCAGCTCGTTCTTCTGCCGTCCGATGAAATCCAGCGCGCCCTGTGCTTCGCCGGAGTCGATCAGCGCGGTCGCATATTCCCCGGAAATACAGGTGTAACAGGGCCACTCGGGTGTGATGCGCGCCAGTGTTTCGCTGGCGACGGCGAGGCGTTCTTTCACGTAACCCGGACCATCGGCGTGTGCGTAACAGTTCGCGAGATCCTGCGTGGTGCAGACGCTCTGCGGACAATCGCGCGTCTCGTCGCGGTTCGCGAGCTCGATCAGCTCCACCGCTTCCGGAAGATAATCGCGCACCAGGTATCGCTGCAGGATGCAGCTTTGGAGCTGCCAATGGCGCAGATAAACTTCGACCCACGGGAGCTTTGCTTCGCGGGCGAGCGCGATCGCTTCCGGCATCACCGCGTCGAGCTGCTCGTGTTTGTTGTCGCTCATGTACTCGGGGACCAGATCGATCAGCTCCGCGAGACGCCCGCGGCCCGACTCGATCAGCTCCTCTTGTACGCGTTCGACCCAAGCCCAAATGTTCATAAGAGATCCGCGAGCGCTTCGGTGTACGCGGAGAGCGTCGCACCGAGATCGACCTCGGTGGCGGCATCGCGATGCGAGGACATCAAACGCGACATCGCGCGAAGGAGCGCACCGCCGCGTTCGCGCCGTTTCGGATCGACGCCGGGCGCGACCAACTTTTGGATCACCGGCGAGTCGAGGTTCACGAAGAGCTGCGCCCGCGCGCGATCCTCGACTTTTTCCGTATAAAGACGCGCCATCCCGAGGATCGCCGAGCTGATCCTTTTGTCCGCTTCGTCGGACTCGAGGCGCTCCTTCAAGAGCACTTCGCGATCCGGAATCAACACCAGCGGCAGATACGGCGGCTTGAAACGCGCGGTGACGACCTCGACCTCTTCTTCGCCGAGAAGGCTCTCGAGCAGCGCGTGATCCGCGGGCGGCGCCGGCTCCTTGTGGAACAACATTTCGTTGCCTTCTTTGGTGCCGAGCCGAACGAGCGTCGTCGCGAAATGTTCGCCGTAACGCATGCAGAACGGCAGCGACGCGTACCGGGTACCGGTCACCACCGGGACCATCAAGGCGCGGAACAACGTTTCTTCGTAGCTCCCTTTTTCGCCGATGGAGACGTGAATTTTGCCTTCGCTGCGCTTCTTGATCTGAGGGACAGTCAGGTCACCCTCGGACGTCGGAAGCTTCAGCTCGTCGGCGAGCAATTCGAAGAGCCGGTCGTCGCAGAGCGCCGCGCCGAGCAAAGCTTCGTTGTGCCGCGTGAGCACGCGCCGCCACGTCGCCGGCTCATTTTTCGCGACCTCGGAGAGCCCTTCGATCAAGCACTCGCGCATGGCGATCATCACGTCGAGATAGACGTCGTCCTTTTGGAGATCTTCGCGGCTGGCCGTCGGCGTCAGCACGTCCGACTCGATCACTCCGCCGCAAAAACCGGCGTAGGGCGGCAACAGCTCCCGTTCGTCGCGCGAGACCAACATGCCGCGCACGAAGACGCTGACGTTGCGGTTGTCGCTGGTGCCGTAGGTCGCGCCGTCTTGGATCCACACCAGACCCTTCGCGTGCTCGGTGTCGAGCTCGAAGGTACAGATCGGCTCGAAGACACTTTCGAAGCGTTTCGCAAAATCGAGCCGCAGCTTCTTTTTGCGGAGCGAGGAGAGCTCCGCCGAAACATGACGCCAGGGTGCCGGCTCCGCGTTGATCGCCGGCTCGGATCCTTTGACGCCCGCAAAGATGGGGATGCGGAGCAGACAACAATACCGTTCGAGCAACGCGCGCACCGTGCGCGGATTCGCCAGCTCCTTGTAGGAGGCGGACAACGTCAGCTCGACTCGCGTGCCCACCGGGCGCGCCGGGATCTTCGCGAGCGCATAAGACTCGCCGCTTCGCGAAGAAAAGTGCCAACCTTCGTCCTCTTTTTGAAACGACGTGGTGTAGACGTCGACCCGTTCGCTGACGATGAACGCCGACAAAAATCCAAGCCCGAACATGCCGATCAAACCGGCGTTGTTGTGCTCGGCGCGCAGCTTCCGCGTGTAACCGGCGCCGACCGTCGCCAGATAACGTTCGATCTCTTCGCGCAACAGACCTGCGCCCGCGTCTTCGATCGCCAAAGTTCCGGCGACGGGATCGGCGATGACTGCGATCGACGCTTCGAACGGCGTCGGGCTCTCCAAGCTGCGGCGCACGCAGGAGTCGTGCGCGTTCTGCACCAGCTCGCGGATCGCGACCGTCGGCGTCGAATAGAGATTCTTTCCGAGAACCTCCATCAACCCCGCAAGATCGACCTTCGTTTTGATCAGCTCGTTGTCGCTCATCGCTCCGCCGTAAAGCTGCGAGGGTCTAACACGTCGCGCAAGTCATCGGCGAGCCGGTTTGCAGCGGCCACCGTGAGAAACGTGAGCAGGCCGGGCACCACCACCAGCAGCGGCGCGCGATACACATGGGTCAACCCGTTCGCAAGCATCGCACCCCACGACGGCGCCGGCGGTTGAATGCCCAAGCCCAAAAACGACAACGCGCTCTCGTACACCACCAATTCGCCGACCTCGACCGCCGCCGCCACCAACAATCCCGGTAGCGCGCCCGGCAGAATGTGTTTCCGCAAAATGTAAAAACGCGAAGCTCCGAGCGCTCGCGACGCGTTCACGTAATCGGTCTCGCGCAAGGCGAGCGCGCTTGCACGGGCGATACGGGCCGTACCTGTCCATCCGAACAGGACGATGACCCCGACGAGCTTCATCGCCTGTCCGAAGATCCCGAAGCCCGGCAGCGGAATCGCCGCGATCAACATCATCAAAGGGAGCTTCGGTACCGCGATCACCGCTTCGGTGAGCCGCGAGAGGACGACATCGACCGCACCGCCGAAAAAACCGGCCGAGAGCCCGATCGCGCCGCCGAGGAGCACGCAAGCGATCGTCGAAAAAAGCGCGACCGCCAGCGAAATGCGCCCGCCGTAGAGCACGCGCGCGAAGATGTCGCGGCCGAGATCGTCGGTGCCGAGCGGATGGTAAAAGCTCGGCGGATAATAGACTGCCGAAGGATCGATCTCCATGGGGTCGAGCGGGAGCAGCGGCGAAAGAAAAAAACAGGCCGCCACCAAAAGGCCGAGCACCCACAACGGCTTTTTCATGAGGCGATCCTGATCCTTGGATCAACGACGGTGTACGCGAGATCGGCGACCAGCGCGAAGAGCAGCGAGAGCGAGGCGTAGACCAGGAAAACGACGATCGCCACCAAGTGATCGTTCTTCATCAAGCTCTCGAAGATGAGCACGCCCATACCGGGATAAGTGAACACCGTCTCCACCACGAGCGCGCCGGAAAACAACGCCGGCGCGGACGCGGCCACCACGGTGATCAGCGGCAAAAGTGCGTTCGGGAGCACGTGTTTCACCAACAAGGTGCGCTCTTCGACGCCGCTCGCCCGGGCGGTGCGCACGAAATCGAGGTTCAACACCTCGAGCGTCGAGGTGCGCACGAAACGTGTCCAACGCGCGGCGAACCCGAGCGAAAGGACACTGATCGGAAGGACAGCGTGATGGAGCATCGATCCGAACGACGGCGAGAGCGGATTGCGGATACCTCCTGCGGGAAAAAGGCCCAAACAGACGGCGAAAAAGAGGATGGCCATCAGACTGATCCAATGGACAGGGAGCGACATTCCGGCGAAACAGAACCGCGAGACCCAACGATCGTAGGCGCTCTGATTCTTCACCGCGGAGCTGATGCCGAGAACGATCGCCAAAACGAGCGACAACAAGAACGCAGGCAACATCAAGGAAAATGTCGCCGGCATTCGGACCGCGAGCACTTCCGAGACCCGGAGCTTGTGCACGCGCGAGTAGCCGAGATCGCCGCCGAGGATCCCTTCCGCGCTCGGCCAATACGCGCAAGCTCCATCACTTTGGCCGATCGTCTCTTCGCCGCGGCCGAACAACCAGCAGGCATACCGCTCGGTGATCGGCCGATCGAGCCCGCGCAGAGTCCGGATGCGGGCGACGTCTTCGGAGCTGAGCTCGGGGTTCGATGCGATCAGCGCTTCTTCGGGGCTCCCCGGGAGGACGTGAAGGAGGTAGAAGAGGCCCATCGACAGCGCGATCAAGAGAACGGCGACGAACGCCAGCCTCTTTGCGAGAAGCATCGCCTGTCGGCATGACAGATTCGGCGGAACGACGAAACACTAGAAATGGCCCGCCCTGACGCTTTCATCGCCCGCACGTTCGGGCCCGAACAGAACCAAGCGTGGGACGCGATGATGAGAAAACACGCGCTCTCGCGCACCATCGTGCCGAAATGGGATGACCTCGCCGGCTGGACCCCGCACGAGATCGGCCTTTTTCGCGGTGAAGAGCTGATCGGCGGCCTGACCTACGCCGTACGCCGGATTCCGATGTTGCCCGTCTCTTTGGGTCGGATCAGCCGCGTGATGATCGGTCCCGCGCGTCACAGCGAGATGCTCGAAGCTTTGCTCGGCGAAGTGGAACGTTTCTCCAAGCTCCGTTTGGTGGTGGAGACCGAGCTGCGCCTGCGCATCCCCGGCGACGACGCGGTCGACGGTTTCGAGTATCACCGCGATCTCGAACGGTTGGTCGCGGACTTCGGCTACCGCGCGCTCTCCAAGATCGACACCACCTACTTGGTGGCGATCGATCGCGATGACGAGACGCTGCTCAAAGGTTTCGAGAGCAAAGCGCGCAACAGCATTCGCAAAGCGCTGAAGAGCGGAGCGCTGGTGCGAACCTCGGACGACGCCTCGCTGATCGAGAGCTTTTACGATTCCTACGTCAAAATGAGCACGCGCAAAAAAGCGCCGCTCACGCCGAAGACCTTGGTGGTGCAAGGTTTGAAACCGGCGATCGACCTGGGTTACGCCGAGCTGTACACCGAATCCTACGACGGAAAGATCTCCAACATGGTGGTCATCGACGCGCTCGGCATTCCGTACTACGCGCTCGGCACGCGCACCGAAGCGAACGTCAAAGGTGAAGTGCACGGCGCCGCACAAGTGCTCCACTACGAGATCATGAAACGGATGCGCGACCGCGGAAAAAAATTCTACGACCTGGGCGGTTGTGAAGGCCCGGTCCCGATCGAAGGCCACCCGAACTTCGGCGTGTGGCGGTTCAAGTACAATTTCGGCGGCGCATTCGTGCGTTTTTTGCCCTATTACCGCAAAACACGCGGGCCGACCCGCGAAGTGCTCGATGCTGTCCATAAGATCAGGGGAGATTATTTGTGAGCTCTCCGCTCCGCGTTCCTCAAGGTGTCCGCGATCGTTCGCTCCATCATGCGCGGGTGCTCGCGGAGCACAGCGCGGCGATCGGGCGCACCTTCGATCTCGCGGGTTATGATCTGATCGACGTTCCGCCGTTCGAGCTGTTGGAAGTGATCGAACGGGGCCTCGGCGAAGCGGCGAAAAGAGCCGTGTTTCGTGCGGTGGATCCGGCGACGGGTGAAGTGGTCGCGCTCCGTCCCGACTTCACGGCGCAGGTAGCGCGGATCGTCGTCGCGCGGATGTCCGAGCGGCCACGTCCGTTGCGCCTGCGGTATCAAGGTCGGGTGTTGCGCGCGCTCGATCCGCATGGGCGTGGATTACGTGCGCGCGATGTCTATCAAGCGGGCATCGAGCTGTACGGGATCGGTGAGAGCTGGTCGGACGTCGAAGTGTTGGCCGCCGGCGCACGGGCGGTCCCGCGGCTCGATGTGCTCGATCTCGGCCACGCGGCGATCGTCGATGCGTTGTTGCCGCGCGCGGTGGACGTCGGCGAAGTGTTCGCGGCGCTCGGCTCGAAAGACTCGGCGCGTTTGCTGAAGATCGCACCGTCGTTGATGCCGTTGCTCGATCTCTTCGGGCCGCTCGAAGCGACGATCGCCCGTGCACGCGCCGTATTGGCGGAAGCGCCCGGACGTGTGCTCGCGGCTTTGGAAGAGCTGATGGTGATCGGTCGCGCGGTCGCTGCGCAGCTTCCGTCTCTCGCGGTTTCGATCGATCTCAGCGAACAACGGGGGCTCGGTTATTACACCGGCGTATTTTTTCACGGCTACGCGTCGGGCGCCCCCGATGCGGTGTTGCTCGGAGGTCGATACGACGGATTGCTCGCGCGTTATGGCCGCGCCGAGCCGGCCGTCGGTCTGGCGATCGATGTCGACGCGCTGGCGAAAACGGCGGGAAACGAGGCGAAACGGAGCGGGGTGGTGTTCGCCGAGCCGAACCCGAATGCGCCGCTGATGGCGAAAGAGCTCGAGCTTTGTCGCGCACGCGGCGAACGCGCGGTGATCGTTCCGTGCGAAAGAGCGCATGCTTTTGCGTCTGCGAACGGATACCGAGCGCTGGTCGAGATGGGCAAAGACGGTGCGAAGATCGAGCGTACGCTCGGCGACGACGCACATGAATGATCTGTGCTACGTTCCCTCGGTGCGCCCGGCCGGTAACAGCGGAACAAGTCCGCCTGCGGCCCTTCGTTCGGCTGCGCCTCACTGCGCGCTTCGCTTGCAGGTGGGCATCGTCGCTTTTTGGGTGCTCCTCGCGCAGAGCGTGCCCGCATACGCGGATCCTGCGCCGAAAGCGGCGATCGTCGTCGTCGGTAAAACGGCGAACACCAAAGAGGGAAACGCGCTCGCGCTCGAGCTTCGCCAAACGATGGCCGAACGTCCTGAAGTCGAGCTGATCGCGGCCGAGGATGAGGAACATCTTTTTCGTTCCTCGAAACCGGAAGGCACAAAAAAACAAAAAGCGAGCCTCGACGCGGCGAAGAAACATCTCGAAGACGCGTCCGAAGCGTTGAACGGTTTCGATCTGCAAAATGCGGTGAAGAGCGTGACCAAGGCGCGCAGCGCGCTGAACGGATTGATCGGGCTTCGCGCCGCGGTGGCGCTCGATCGGCAACGTTTGCAGCTCGCGGTCTCCATCGCGCATGCACAACGCGACGAGCGCGGATTGACGGCCTTGCTCGCAGAGTACGCGCTCCGTTATCCGAATGAGCCGCCGGAACAAGGCACTTGGCCGCCGGACATCATCGCTTCTTTGAAGACGATCGCGCTCAAGTCGAGCGTCTTGTCGGTGAAGAGTGAGCCGAGCGCGACGGTCTTCGTCGACGGCCGCGAGATCGGCAGCTCACCAGTGCGCCTCGGCGCTTTGCCCGCGGGCGAACACCGCGTCGAGCTGGTGAAACCGGGATACTGGCCGCTCGATCAGGAAGTCGAAACGGTCACCGGACAAGAAGCGCTCGTCGAAGCCACGTTGTCGCCGAGCTTGTCCGCGGCGTTGAAGAGCGCCAGCGCCTCGAAGGGGCTCACGCCGGAGCTCGAGCAGAACATCCGTTCGGCCGCGCCGTCGCTCGCGGTGTTGATCGTCGCGGGTGTCGAAGATGGAAAGTTGGTGGTCCGGCGCGTCGGGCTCGACGGTTCTTCCTCGGATGGACCCACGGAGATGGCGCGAGGCGAAGTCACTGCGGCCCGCATGTTGGTCGGACAGATCTTCGATCGCCCCGCCGGGGCTTCTTTCGGCAAAGACGTTCCGCTGTGGGCGTGGATCGGCGCAGGCTCGGGCGTGGTCGCGGTCGGCGTCGGCGTCACCATGCGTCTGTTGGCCGTTGGGACAGCGAACGAATACGACGCCAAGCTCGGCGCGCTGACCCAAGTCGAAGCGTACGAGCTGCGCGATCGATCCTCCACACAAGCGACGGGCGGCGCAGTTTTGTTGGGCCTGGGCGTCGCGGCGATCGCCGGGGTCGCCGGGATGATGGCCTTCGATCTGGGGCCTTCAGGATGAACCGCGCCCTGTTGAGCATGATCGTCTTTGGGCTCGCGTGTTCCGCTTGTCCCGGCGATGTCGACGTCGAAAATCGGACCTTCCCGTGCCGTGCGGCCGGGGATTGTGTCGAAGGTTTCGAGTGCCATCCGACGCGTTACGTCTGCGTGGTCGCGGGAAGCGTCGGCGACGCGGGCTTGATCGTCCAAAACATCATCGACGGCGGCGTCGACGCCGGCACGATGCGCTCCGGCCTCGGCGGCGCTTGTAACCGCTCCGAGGATTGCAGCGAAGGCACCTGCGCGGACGGCGTCTGTTGTTCCACGGCTTGCGACGGTGAGTGCCGCCGCTGCGACATGATTCCGGGCACCTGTACTTTGGTCCAGGACGGCGAAGATCCCGACAGCGAGTGCACCACACAGCAGATCGAGTGTTCGAGCTTCACCTTCGGCACCGAAGGAAGCTCTTGTTATGCAAATGCGGCACAGGTCGCCACGCGCGGCGTCTGTGGTCCGAGCGGCGTCTGCCGTCCCGTCGGCTGCGCGGCGCGCGGGGCGATGATCTCGCAGTGCGAAAATCTCGGCTGTTTGAGCGCCACAGCTTGTCCACGCGGCGCACCGGTCACCGCTTACGACGAACCTTCCGAGCTCTGCACCAGCGGTCCCGCGGCGACCTGCGCGTTGATGAGCGGGGACTCGGGATGTTGCAGCTTGCTCGGCGCCTGTTGCGCGAATGCTACCTGTACTCCCGATCAGCAAGCCTGCGAGTAGCCCGACTACTTCTTCGACATATCCATGCTGATCGTCTGGTAGGTGCCCGCTTTGATCTGCACGACCTTCGACTTCGTCACGCCGGTCTCGCGGTTGAACAGTGTGATCGTGTGTTTGCCGGGCGTCAGCTCGATCCCGGCTTGCGGCGTCTGATAAGGCCACGGCTTGCCGTCGATGGAGATCTCCGCCCACGGCTTCGCACCGACGTTGAGATAACCGATCTGTTTGCCGGAGCTGGGTGTGCCCGCGGGCGCAGAGATCGCCACCTCGGGCGCGGCCTTCTTCTCGCGATCCCGATCGCGCTCGGCCCGTTCGGCGCGCTCTTTCTCCACGCGTTCCGCCCGATCGCGCTCCGCCTTCTCGCTGCGTTCTTTGTCCGCACGGTCGCGATCGCGCTCCAGGCGCGCTTGCACGACCTGGGACCGCTGGGACACGCGGCGCGGCTCCCGCGTACGTGCAGCCGTCTTCTGTTCCTCCCTAGTCGGAAGGCCAGCTGATCTTTCGATCGTTTTTTCTTCGAGATCCGCTGCCGCCGGTCTCTCTTTTTCGATGACCACGTCTTCGACGGTGATCGTCACCGGCGCGATCATCGTCCGCTTCGGCGGCTGCGGCGTCTCCGTTCGGTTCGCTGAGCCTTGGTTGGTCTGCGAGTCGATCCCGAACGACACCAACGTCGCGACCGCGAGCACCGAGACCACCAGCGCTCCCACCAGATAGAGCGGCTTCGGCATGCCCTGCGGACCACGCCAAGCGATGGTCCGTTTCTCGGACTGCGCGGTGTAGATCTGCGACGCGGGCTCGCCTTCGAGCGTGCTCACACCGGCAGGGCCGAGCAACCCCTGTAAAAATTCGGGCGCACGTTTTCCGACGAGCAACAGCGGTGCGTTCGCCGGCGGCGCAGCACGGCTCGGCGGGCGCTCGGCGCGCGGCGTTGGAATATCTTCGCGCGCAAACGGGCTCTCGGCCGCGAGCAACGAAGACAGCTCCACCGACTGTCCCGACGCGACCTCTTCCGGATCCTGAAAACGCCGCGCGATCGCCTGCCCCGCCGCCACCGCCGCAGAGAGCGCACCCGCTTTGAAGGGCGCCGGCCGCCGCGTGGGATGGGCGATCGTCTTCTCCTCGGCGTCATCGGCGCCGATGCCGTGCGCGAAAGTTTGAGCGGGAGACGGCGCACGTTCGCGCGCGCTTCGTTCCTCTTCTTCGTCGAAGACCTGTTCGTCACCTTCGACGTTCGCGTTCTTCGCCGCCCGATTCACCTCGGATTGCGATGCTTCTTCCTGCAGCGAGACCGCGACGTTCGCCGCGTCGAGGCCGCCGTCTTCACCGACGAGCGCGAAGTCGACGACGTCGATCAGCGCGACCTCTTCTTCTTCGCGTTGAAGCTCCCGCTCCTCTTCTTCCTTCTCCCAACCGAAACGATCGCTCATGTGCCGGGCGAGCGCGGCTTTGCCCGAGAAGTTGCGCTTGTCGAGGAACTCGCCGAGCGCTTCGTAGAGCACGACACAATCTTGAAAGCGCCGTTTGCGATCCTTCGCCAGACATCGCGCCAGGATGCGATCGACCGACTTCGGAATCTCGCGATTCGCGCGCGACGGCGGTACCGGACGCACGCGCTGCACCTTCTCCAGCGTGGCGATCGGATTTTCCGCGCGAAAACAGTTCGCGCCGGTCAACAATTCGTAGAGCACAGTGCCGAGCGAGAAGACGTCGCTCCTCGCATCGAGGCCTTCGCCGAGCGTCTGCTCGGGCGACATATATGCGAACTTGCCGCGCAGCGTTCCGGTCTGCGTGCGCATGCCTTCGCTCTCGTTCATGCGCGCGACGCCGAAATCGAGCACTTTGACGGTGCCGCTGTAGCCGACCATCACGTTACCCGGGCTGATGTCGCGGTGCACGATGCCGAGCTGCTCGCCGCGTTCGTCGCGCAGGCGGTGCGCGTAGCCGAGGCCGGCGGCGGCTTGGAGCCCAATGTACAAACCGAGCTCGAAGGGCAGCAGCTCGCTGCCTTTCTTCTCACTCTTGAGAAGGTGCGACAGGTCGCGCCCGCGCACGTACTCCATCGCGATGTAATAACGTTCCATCTCCAGACCGAACTGCACGAGCGGGATGACATTCTCGTGATCGATCATCGACGCGATCTTTGCTTCGCGTTTGAAGAGGTGTTCGCGCAGCTCCTCGTGGCCGAGCGCGTGGCGCATCATTTTGACGGCGACCCACTCGGAGGCACGTTCGGCGGTGGTGCGTGTCCGGGCGCGATAGATCTCGGCCATCCCACCCCGCGCAATGCGGCGCGTGATGATGTACTGACCGAACGCTACCGGTGAGCGCGAGCGCGACATCCTCTATTCCGGCCGCAGGTTAGCGGATATTTCGCGTCACCGTCTATCGGGGTCATGGCTTAGCGCGACATGGCCGTTAATTCGCCGCTTTCCAGGACCAATTTTCGGCGTTGAAAGTCACTGGAGTCCCCGATCCGGTCGGTGTCCACCCTCCCAGCGCCCGCGGGCGGACGCTGACCGCCTGCCGAAATAACAGCGGGATCGAAGGGAGGAGCTCGCCGTACCGCAGCTCGACCTCCCCGAGCGCCGCCGCCCAGGCTTGGGGATCGACCTCGTGTTTTGCACGATCGAGCAGACGATCGAGCGTTTCATCTTTGTAGGCGCCGTAGTTCTGCGCGCCCGTCGAGTGGAGCATGGCGTACGCATCCCAATCCGGGCTCGAGCGCCACGCATAAAGCGTGAGCGGGGCATGCGTCCGTTCGCGCATCTTCCCGAACAACGCGCGTAGAGGCATCGCTTCCAGCGTCACCTCGATGCCGATCTTCTTCAGCTCCGCTTGAACGAACGCCGCGGCACGTTCGCTCGCTTGGCTCCCCGACGCGAGCTGAAGCTGGACCGCGAACGTTTGTCCGTTCATCAGTTTCTTCGCGGCTTCGACGTCGTTTTTGATCGGCGAAAGATCTTTTTGGTGGGCCGCGTGCCGCGGTGGAAAACATCCGTTCGCCGCTTCCGCGCGACCGCCGTAAACGATCTTCGCCATGGCGGCGCGATCGATCGCCCAAGAGATCGCGCGCCGAATTTCCGGGCGTCCGAGCAGCGGATGATCGGCGCGGGTGCCGAGGTGGAGGAACAAGCCCGAGTCCGAGTACTGCACCACGTGGGTCTTCGCGAGCCGCTCCTCGAAACCCGCGGCGCGCTCCAAAGAAAGGCCGGAAGCTTCGCCGAGCGCGTCGATCCCGCCGGTGCTCAGCTCGGCCTCGAACGCGTCTTCGGTCTTGAAGAAGCGGAAGACGATCGCCTCGATCTCCGGCTTTTTCCCGCTCCAAAAAGGGTTTGGTTCCAGCGTCAGATGTTCGCCGGCGCGCCATTCTTTGAGGCGGTAAGGACCGTTCGAGATCGGCGTTCGCCCGAAACCGCGAAACGGAGGCGTACTGTCCTTTGGATCAGGATAACTCTTGGCGGGCAAGATCGGGTGCACCCGCGTGCTCGCGTAGCCGGGGTGCGGCCGCTTCCACTCCACCCAAAATTCGAGCGGTGAGGTCGGCATGAGCTTCTCGATGTCGTCCGTAGATTGTTTGCCGATCGACTCGAGCGACGGATCCGCGGCGATGCGATAACCGGCGAGCACATCCTCGGTGGTCAGCACCTGTCCATTAGACCAGGTGAGCCCGGGTTGGAGCTTCCAGTAGACGCGAAGCTTGCCGGAGGTCGAAGTTTCCGTGCGCGGGAGAGCTTCGGCGAGCTGCGGGACGAGCTGCCAGTGTTCGTCGAAGGCGGTCAGATCGCGAAACAAGAGGCGCACCACTTCTTGTGCGCCGGCGACCTCGGTGAAGAGGGGATCGAGCGTGTCGGGCTCCTCGATCGTCCCGAGGATCAGCGGGCGTGTTTTTGGGGGCTCGACCCGGCAGGACCCGCAGGACAGCGGCGCGAACATCAAAAACACTGCGAACGCGCGCCGCACGCCGCCATCTTTCTTTGAGTGGCCGCTCGGTGCAATGCTCGCGGCGCGTGCACCTCGCGATCGCCATGATGTGCCTCGCGGTCGGCCACCAATACGAACATCCGAAGGTGTTGCGTTTGGGCGTCCTCGCGGATCGCGTGCTCTTCAACGTCAGCTACGACGTGAATCCCGGCGAGGATGCGCGATTGCACCGTTCTTTGTTCGATCGCGACGGCAGCGGCGTGCTCGACGAGGGCGAAAAAAAGAAGCTCGAGCAGTACCTGATCGACACTGCTCTTTTGTTCTTCAAGCTGAGCATCGATGGAAAAAAGATCGTCCCCGAACGTGTGGAGACCAAGGGTGTGCGCCTCGATGCGGCGGTCGGCTCGACCGAGGCGCTGGGTGTGGCGTTCGTTTTATCTGCGCCCTTGCCGGCGGGCCCGATCTTCACCCTGGAGCTGGCCGATCGCGATAAGGACCGCGCCCGCCATGTGCCGCTGGTCGTCGATCTTTCGGCGGGATACGAGGTGTTGCTTTCTGTGCCGGGCGAGCTGTTCCCCGAGGCACGGCAGATCCACCGCATCATGCTGAAAGAGGGCGAGCCGCTCTTTTTGAAGCTGGCGCGGCAGCGAGCAACTTGATCGGCGCTCGGTCGTGTGTTACCCGCGACGGGGAGATTCGTTCGAGATCTCGCGCGGTTTTGAACAAGTGGTGACCAAGACCATCCTCGTCGCAGACGACAGTAAGACCATCCAGACCGTCGTGTCGCTGACGTTTCGCGCGACCGATTTCAAGGTCGTTTCCGTCAGCGACGGACAAGAAGCGTTGCGGCGTGCCGCGGAGCTTCGACCGGACGTCGTCCTCATCGACGTCGCGATGCCGCTGAAGAATGGATACGAGCTCTGCAAAGAGCTGAAGAGCGGCACGTCGACGTCTTCGATCCCGGTGTTGCTCCTCGCGGGCGCATTCGAGCCGTACGACGAGCGCCGCGCGCAAGATGCTCGGGCCGACGGTTTCATCAAGAAACCTTTCGACTCGCAGACCTTGCTCGATCGCGTGAACAATCTGACCGGCGCGCGCCTCGGCTCGGACATGCCGATGAGCTTCGCGGCTTCGCTTGCAGCGCGGCAGAAGACGGAGAGCTCGCCGTCGATGAATTTCGGCGCGAGAGCGCAGCCCTCGCCGGCGTTTGCTCAGCCGATCGCGCAGCAGCCCGTGGCCCAGGCGCCGGTGCAGCAGGCGAAGCCGGCATCGTCACCGTTTGCGGCGCCGATCTCGCAGTCGGTCGCGCAGCCCGTGCAGCATCCGCCCTCGTATCAACCGCCGCATATGCCGCCGCCGTTGATGCCTTCGGCTTCACGCGGGATCGCCGCCGATCTCGGGGTGCCGGCGACGCCCGTGTCGCAAGCGCCGTCGATGTCGTGGGGCGCGAGCGTGCCGGCCTCGAAGCCGATCTCTGCACCCGCGGCGCGTCCGCTCTCGTCGCCGGCGTTGTCTTTCGACGAGCCGGAAGTGCTCGAAGATGAGGATGTCGTCGAGGACGAGGAAGACGAGGAGCTTCGTGCAGCGCGCGCGCTCCCGTCGCTCGAGCCGCCGCGGCCGCCGAATGCGGCCGATACTGCGGCGCGCGCGAACGTCGATGTATGGGCGCTCGCCGAAGAGGCCGATGAGGAAGACACGCAAGCGCGCATGCCGCCGAAGTCGAGGAGCGAGCCTCAAGTCGCAGCTTATCGCGCGGAGACGAACGACATCGAAGCGATCGAAGAGGTCGAGCTCGACGAGCCGACGACGCTTCCGGTCGCGCAGACGATCGCCAACGCCGCCGCGCAGCCGATCGCCAACGCCGCCGCCGCTTCGGTGCCCGGCATGTCGAACGAAGAGCTGGTCCGCGTTGCCCGAGAGGTGATCGAGCGAATCGCCTGGGAAGTCGTCCCCGAGCTCGCCGAGACGATCATTCGCGCGGAGCTGTCCCGGCTTTTGAGCGATCAAAAGTAGGATCGCGTCCGTCCGATTAATCGGAAGCGTCCGAAATCCGGACGGACGTTCGTGCGGATTTCGGACATTTTTTTGGTCGCGAATTTCTTTTCGTGTCGCGGGCTTTGGTGGCTGCTCGACGTGCCGCGTTTGTGGGCCACCGAACAGAGCGGACCGAAACAC
>WUUC01186209.1_pt1 | contig 69552 bp, 115 predicted proteins | sample 6278441 | NCBI WGS metagenome assembly WUUC01 (sample SAMN13675441, study PRJNA597444) | soil metagenome | isolation source: soil | place: USA: Washington | collected 2017-10
ACGATCCCGATCCGGACCAATTCGACCGGGATCCGGAATGGGACGACATGGAAGCGCCGATCGTCGAAGCCCAGCCGGTCTAGGATCGGACCGCACCGGATTCGCGGCCGGTGCGTACCGGCCGAAAGGCGCGACCTCCCCTGACCCCCAGGATGGACGCGCCTTTCGGCACGTCCGGGGGTTAGCATGTCGGGAGGTTGAGCCACCGGCTCCCACGGTCCGGTAGAGCTCGCTCGCGAAGGGTGTCGGATCCCGTCCCCACAGACACTGGAGTGGGGACTTCCCCACAAGGAAGCGGGGTCCGGCCCCTTCGTCACATCATGCGGTCCATGTATGCCGTGCACGCCGCTCCGCATAGTCCACCAGCGGTAATCGCGGCAGAGACGGGGACGACGACTCGGGCGTATCCGGCTCGCCAGAGGTCGGCTTCAGGGCGATCAGGTTGGTCAACGGAATCCCGGCGATGACTGCGAACGCCGCCATTACGAGCGCGCGTCGCGGTTCGGTACTGATCTGCCAGGTGATTCCCGTCGCGCCGGTGATCAGCGAGACGATGTCTCGCGTTACCAGCGCGGTCCGACTGAGCCGGCGCCTGCGTCTCGGTCTCGATGCCATTCACCCACGAACCTTCCCGGCCGGGGTCCAGGGCCAGATTTTCAGTACACGCTGCGGAGAACGTCGTAATCGAGCGCCTTGAAGTCGGGCCCGAAGATCTGCGCCGCCCACAGCGCGCCGGCCGCGGCGACCACCGGCGAGACGTCGCCGGGGCTGTTCCAGTCGAACAGGGTCTGTGCGCCGATCCGACGTGCCCAGGCCAGGCTCATAGCCGTGTCGAGCTCGGGCTGGGCGGGGTGGCGCAGGGACTCGGAGTCGACCGCGGCCTCGATGAACCCGCCGTAGGCCTTAGCCATGTCCGGCCCGTGCATGGGCTTGACGGGCACCAGGAGGGTCGGGGTGGCCGCCGACTCGAGCAACGGGATGATGCTGGCCGCGGCGCCGCCGGCCGGCACGGCGATGCCGCACGGGCGCCAGCGCTCGCACAGGTCGATCAGCCGGGGCACCAGCCACGCGCTGCCGGCCTTGTATTCGACAACCTCGACCGCCCAGCGCTCGGGCGCGGCGCCGTACGGGTCGGGCCGCAGGTTGGCCGGGCCGGCGGCGACGATGGCGCTCATCTCGCGGTCCGGGTTGGTGTCGACGCCGAAGGCGATCGGGTAGCCGGGCTTCACGCCGCGGCTGGCCAGCCGCTTCCACTGCGCCTCGCCGACGATCTGCCAGCGCAGGGCGGCGTCGGACGGCCACCAGCCCAGAAACTCGGCGCAGAAATCGGCCAGGTCCATGCGGGCGAGCTGCGCGCGCATGGCTTCCTCGGTGACCGTCCAGCCCATGGCGGGCAGGCAGCTCCACCAGGTGCGCGGATCCTGCGGGTCGGCGTTCACGTCGGCCGACCACTCGAAGTAGGCCGTGTCGTGGGTGATGCCCGCCTCGACGCGGGCCCTTCCTGCGGCAATTCTGCTGCGCAGGTAGCCGGCGAATTTGGGATTCTTGGGGCTGCCCTTCGGCTGCCTTTTCGCGGTCGACTCCACCCACAATTGCGTCTGATCGCGGGTCACCATGGCCGGGGACATGGCCTGCTCCACGCCGCTGTCCTCGAAAGCCCACGCCTCGTCGATGTGGGCCTCGTCGACGGTATCGCCCGTACCCCCGGTCTTCTGGTTCGGAGTGACGGGCACGAAGGTCGAACCGGTGGTGAACTCCAGCCGCTCGGCGTTCAGCCGCAGACGGGGACTGCCCGGCGCGATGAACTCGGCCAGCGTGGACTTCTGGATCTCAGCGACGTAAAGGTCACGCCACTTCTCCTTCGCCTTGTCCGCCGTCTGCGCCGTATACAGGATCCGCTGCGGTTCCGTTCCGCCGAATCTCAACGCCCGGTGCAGAATCTTTGGCAGCACCAACCTGGTCTTGCCCGACTGCCGCGGCGCCACGATCGTTATGTCGTTGTACGCCAGCTTCCCCGTCTCCGGGTCGATTTCCATCGCCACGTCGGCCACGTACTGCTGCCACGGCATGAGGGGCATCCCCATCATCTGGGCGATCATCCCCACGGCCTTGCCTGCCGTCTGTCGGTCCGGAGACCTCTGCGTTCCCCAGCTCGGCACCAGCATCTTCCGACTCAAGCGCCTTGAGGAACTGGGTGAACTTGTCGCGTCGCGAAGAGTCATCGGCGGTGCGGGTCACCTCCGTCAGCGTCGCGCGTAGCTCCTTGTGTAGGTTGGCCAGCACGCTCGGCGCGGTCTCGCTGTCCTGGTACGCGCGATCCAGGGTGGCGGCGAGGAGGTAGGCCATCTCCGCGAACGTCGCCCGTGCGCCGCCGGCCAGCGTCCCCATTGCCTCGATGTCCGCCCGGACCTGCCGTTCGAGCGGACCGGGCCCAACGGACGGAGTCGGAATCGGGGGCCCGACGATCCGGGCAACGTCCTCGGCGGTCAGGCGGGCATCGCTCGTCATGGTCAGAGCGTAGGCCGCACGGCAGGTGAGTCGGAATGTCGGCCCGGTTCGGTACGCTGATTCGCCCGCACAAACGAGGGAAAGGGGCGGGATCGGTGACGGTAATCAAGGTGATCGTGGAGGTCGGGGAAGACCTCGGCGGGGAGGCATGGGCGCTGTACGAAGCGGCGTTCCGGGACCTGAACGCGATGACGGTGCAGCGGCACCTCATGTACCGCAGCGAGTTCGACGAGGTGATGGCTGACTGGCGCGTCGACAAGTGGTTGGCGCTCGACGGTGGCCGGCTGGTCGGGCTGGCAACGTACGCGAACATCCTCGAGGCGATGCCGCTGATCAGTCCGGCGTACTTCGAACGGCGCTGGCCACAGCTCTACGCCGAGGAACGGATCTGGTACTGCGGGTTCGTCGCGGTGCCCGGCCACAACCACGGAGTGTTCATGGACCTGGTGGCCGGAATGTACCGGCACGCCGCGGAGCGCGGCGGGGTGATCGCGCTGGACATGCCCCGGTACAACATCGACCGGCACCGGCTGGACCGGGCCGTCCGCATCCTGCTCACGAAGGTGAGCCAGGGGCAGGTGCGGTGCGAGGAGGCCGACGCGCAGGTGTTCATGGTCTACGAGACCGCGCCGGAGGTGGCCGGATGAGGGGCGCGCCGATCCACCCAGACGAGTACGACGGCGAGCATCTGAACACGGACGAGAAGCTGCGCGAGGCGGGATGGGCCGCCGGGCTCGACGTCTGGGAACAGGTCAGCAAGGCGTACGGCGACCAACTGAGTAGCGGCACGCTGGCAAACGCCCAACTGTGGTCGCTCCGCGAGGCGATTTGCGCTGAGGTGCGGACCGAGATCATCGCGGCTCACGAAGCGCTCGGATGGAACTGTTCAGCGGCGAGCGAGGGGCTTACCTGCTGCATCGACCAGCTAAGGACCGAAGGCGAGGGATCCGGATGAGCGCCATCGTGCCGGACGGGATGTTCGCGTGGGCGCATGACGACCGGATGGATGTCGGCGTCCGTGCCGCGCTGAACGGGATCGAGCGGGACATCCGGCGCCGGACGTTCGGGTGGCAGTTCCGCCAGCAGCTGGCCGGGTGCCGGACCTCGGTGGTCGAGAGCCGGGAGCAGTGCGCCGAGTGGGCCCGGGAACTGTGCGCCGAGATCGGGATGACGCCGTACGGGGAGCCGATCGTCGCCCGGTTCGGGGAGGGCGACCTCGAGGGGGTAACGCTGGTGCTGGTGCAGCGGCTGACCACCTCGGCGATCGTGCTGCACTGCGACCCACCGGACGGCGCGTTCGTCGACGTGTTCTCGTGCCGGGAGTTCGACCCGCTCGCTGCCGCCGAGTTCAGCGCGCTGTACTTCGGGGCGACCGCGGCGACCGGTGACTTCGTCTGCCGACAGGCGCCAGCGCCCGACTCGGGGTTCGTGTACGACTTCTGATCAGGTGTTGCGCTGTGCCCGCCGGGGTCGGATCCGGCGGGCACAGCCGTTTACGATGGAACGTGACGCGGTACGCGCATCCGCGTCGTCGGGTTCCTGCGGGTCGACCGCGGTACCGGTAAGGGCCGTTGCGTACGGGACCTGTGGTGGCGGGCCGTCCGGTGCCGATCGGATCCGGTGACCGTAGCCAGCGTGATGGATGCCGCTCGATGACGGATCGGGCGGCATCGTCACACGTGCGGAACGACGACGTCGGCCTGCTGCTTGCGCAGGATCTCCCACGAGGCCAGCGAGAGCTTGAACGAACCGCCGAGCGGGCCCCACGAGGCTGACCAGGAGTTGTCGCACCACAGGAACTCGCCGTCCCACCCACGGCACAGGTATTCGTGGCCGCCGGCAGCTGCGCCGGTCGGGCACACCTCGCCGTTCGCGTCCGGGTCAAACATGCCGTCCGTCCATACGCTGCCGATCAGCACGGGCGAGGTCATGAGCGCCTGCAACAGCGCCTCGGTGGTGAAGGCGGTCGTCCAGCCTTTGATCATGCCCAGCATGCGCGCCGCCTTGCACACGCCGATGCCGGACGAACCGGTATCGGTGGGCGGGTGCTCGCCGTCGAACGCGTCCAGGCGGGTGGCGCCGCTGTAAAGCCAGACGGCTTCGTTCTCGCGGAACATGTTCGGGTCACCGCAGTGCGGCGAGGAGCCGAGCCACCCGGCCATCGCCATGCCGGTGCAGCTGCCGAGGTCGTGCTGATCGAAGATCGGGGACACCCGGTCGTGCTTCGTGGGTACCAGGGCGCGGGTCTCGCCACGGCTGGCGACGTCGAACAGGCGGGACCGGGAGTCGTGCTCGACGTGCCGGCCGAGCGGACGGCCGCGGTCGGGATGGACCGGGAGCAGACGCAGTTTGACGCTCATGAACGGGGCTCCGTGCTGTGGATGCGGTCCACGGGAATGGGCGGGCCTGCGTTCAGGGAGTTCGCGTAATCGCAGCAGGGGCAGAGGACGATGCCGCTCTCCTCCTCGCCGATCATGACGATTCCGCGGGCCATGGCACACCAGCGGCAGGGGGTCACGTCGTCCATGGCTACCTCCGGTCAGGATGCCCCGTGCGCCCGCCCAGACGGTCCGTACGGGGTTGGAACGGGTCGGCGCGGGGGATCGGATGCGTCGTACCGCTCAGGCCGTTTCAGCGGGATACTTGGAGCATGAGAGTGACCATGCGCCAGCCCGCGCCCGGTACCGACGTGTTCATGCGTTCGGCCTTCGAGAGTCAGATCGGGAAGGACCTACCGGTGCATCTCGGGGGCGACACGCTGTCGGGCCGGTTGCTCGCCGCGGAGGTCGTCGAGGGCGGATCGGCCGCACTGTTGACCTTCGACGTACCGGGGCTGTATCTCGGAGTCGATCACCAGTAGCCCCCGTAACCCTGCATATTTCTATGCATTCCGGCGCAACCCGGGATATCTTACCCAGAGTGACCGTAACTGTCAGTGATTCGGGCGGAATCGGACACGTCGCGTTGTGTGACGGATTTCCCCGGGAGAGAAAATGATCTCCATCGAGTCTGCTCGAATGATCGTCTCCCCACAAAAGATCGACTTCTATCTTCGCAGGTCAGAGCCTTGATCACATCGATTCCTGTAACTACGATCATGTAACTACATCGATGTAACTCTATGAACCTACCTACGCTCCCGTAGGTATCACTCTGAGTCACATCGCTTGATCCACTCACACATCACACACTGTGACACGCACGCTATGTGCACACGCTACGTGTATGGATCATGGTGCTATGCATGTCCACCTATGCACATCATGTGTATAGCTATGCATAGTACATACGTGCAGGTCAGAGGGTAGGTACCAACATACCCAACACAGTGAAGGCCAGGCCCAGTGCGAGTAGCGCCTGGTGCTGGGCCCATGCTCGGTAGGCCAGTGCCGCATCCACCACGAACAGCACGATAGCGATGATCCAGCACACGCTCTGTGCGTCCATACCCCACCCCTTGTTGATCTAGGCCCGTTTCCCCGGGCGGAACATTGGTCGGTATATCCACTCTGAGCAGCGCCTATGCACCCCATGTGCTGGCGGATCCACTACTACTGATCATCACGTCAGGCGACGCATGTACCCAGGTCGTGCACACCAGCACCTGATCACCGATCGCAGGCAACCAGCACAGCGCAACGTCCGGCCGTCACGGTCGTACACACCCACGTACGCCTTCCACTTCCGGCAGGCCGGGCATGCGCCGTAATCCATGGTTACCAGTCTCTCGATCGGTACACCGGCGGACCGGGCTTCGTCTTGCGACTCTGATTACACGCCGTCCCATTGCACGGCGGAGTGAAGCACCGGTAGTCGATGCCGCTTCGGCCGAGCCGGTCATCGTGCCCGTGTGCCGGCATGAGGTTAGCGGCCTCGTCGCCGCCACCGGCGCGGCGCGGCACCACATGGTCGACCTGGCCGGCGCCGGGATGGAGGCACAGCCAGCAGATATCCGAGAGGGCCAGCACCGCGCGGCGGTTGCGCTTGAACTCCGCGCTGTCGCTGCCGGGGTGCCTGACCACGGCTCATCCGTCACGGCCCGGACGGCGCTCAAGTCGTTCGATGATGGCGTTCACCTCGCGCCGCCGCTTACGGTCCCGCAGGTTGCCGATCCACCAGAACAGCGTGAAAGTCGCTCCGATGATCAGCGTGAAAGCAAGCCACGTCCATGGGTTGTCCCGCATCGGGTCGTTCCACAGGTGCCACCACCAGCCGTGGCCGTCGGTCCTCATCGGCCGAGCAGGCGACGCCACCACGGGCGTCGGATCGAGCGGTAGACGTTGGCCGCGGCACGCAGCGTCGGAAGGGGCGAGCGCTCCACCCACCGGTCCGAGTCCGGTACGCGGACAAGCATCGTGCCCATGTCGTCGGCGCGCGGGTCGGCCAGCCAGAGCACGAGCGTCGCGTCCGGCTCGGTGTGCCGGATCACCATGAGCTTCTCCAACGCGGTCAGCAGGTCGGACGTGTCCGTGTGCCGCTCGCAGTAGATCCCACTCGGCTTCACCTCGACGAACCACGGGTGTTCGCGCCGCTTGGGCCACAGCCGGAAGTCGGGCAGGTAGCCGGACCGCTTCACGCTGGGCTTCCAGTAGATCCGGGGTTCGTACGCCCACGGGATATCCAGCCGGTCGAGCTCGATCGCTACCTGCGATTCCAGCTTGGACTTCATGGACACGCCGCGGTACGTGGTCGGCTTGGCCGCGATGGTCCGGAAGGTCTCCACGGTGTCACCCGATCCCGTAGGCCTTGCAGGCGCGGACGTAGGCACGCGTCACGGGATCGGGTAGGGCCAGCACGGACGCTGCGTCGGAGTGGTAAATCGCCAGCACCAACGCCGCGCCGGCGGCCGCCATGCGCGCCGTATCGGTGGCCAACTCCGCCTGATCTTCTACTTCCACGTACCAGAGCGGGTCAAGGTAGGCAGCTACCCGCGCGGCTTCGATCTTCGACATGGGGGTCTACACCGCCACCGCAGCGCGCTCGTTGGCCACCGAGGCCGTCCACAACGCGGTGAGCAGTTCGCCCACCTGTGCCGCCGGCACCGGGAACTCGATCAGGGCGCGGGCCATGTCCTGGAAGACGATCTCGGCGTTGCCGTCGACCCATCCGGTGTCCGGGATGTTGCCGATGTAATCCCGGTACGCACCCGGCAAGCTGCTGGTCATCACCCAATTGACCGGCACCGGGCTGCCCGGCGGGTTGGTCACGGGATATCCCCAGACGCCGAGGATCTTTCCCGGATTGGTGGGCCCGCTGCCGACGTTCGTGCCGGGCGGAACTCCGATGATCCGGCCTGCGTACTGCTGGTGCTCGGGCTGCGTATCCGGACCGGCGGTGAGCTGCATCCACGTCAGGTCGGTCAGCGGCTGGCTCATCCGACCCTGCTCGCGAATGCCATGGCGCCGTAGTAGCCGATCGCCACGCCGACCGCCGCGGTGGCGAGGGTGGCCACGATCAGGGTCACCTTCACCGGGTGAACACCTCGCCGGGGCCATCCTCGGTGTATCCGAGAGCAGTCCACCCGCGCCATGGATCACGACGCAGCAAGCGGTCGAGAGTGCGGGTAACGAACCACCGGACCCGCCGCCACCGGGTGATCGGTCGGGGGATGATGAACGTCGGCTGGCTCAGGTCATCCGGAGGCCAGTGAGAGACCCGTAGGCGGTCGGGAACGTTCATCGGACGGCCCTGGCCAGTGCGCGTTCCTCGGCGCGGGTGGCGAGCTTCGTGGCCGCTCCACAGGTGGCGCCGGCGACGTCGCAGGCCTGGCACCAGACGGGGGCCTTCGGATCCGAGAGCTGCACGTGGAAGTCGTCGACGTGGTGACCGCAGTCGCGGCACATCCCACCGGTTCCGGGTTCGATCCGTGCCTTGCGGTAGCGGTTCGTCGCCCGATCCATGTCACCCGACCCGTGGTAGCGAGGTTGGCCGCCCGGGGACACCGGGCGTAACGGTGCCATCGTGCACGATGATCGAATTTCGTGCAACCCTGTCACGACCAGACCTGCCCCTCAGCGTTCTCCCGCGCGGCCTCGGCTTCGCGCAACCGTTCGGCGAGGAGGCCGAAGTGTTCGGCGTCCCAGGTCCGGTTGCAGCTCAGGCACACCGCTGCCCGAGCCGTCGCGTCGCCCTTGATCCCGCCCGTTCCGCCGGCGGCCTCGATCCGGATCCGCAGCCCGGCCCGCTCACCCGCCAGCGCCCCGCAGTCCGGGCACGGCACGTGCGGCCGCAACGCCGGATCCTGCCACCCGGCCATGATCCGACACCAGGTGCGCCACCGCTCGGCGTCGGCCGTCAGCACGTCCACCGCCTCCGGCCCGAGGTCCTGCACCCGCTCCACCAGCCGTGATATGTCCGGTTCGACAGCCGTAGCTACGAACGTGGCTACGGCGCGGAGATGGCCTATCGCCCTATCGGTGTCCGCACTCGCCACCCGCGCGTCACCTACCGCCCTTTCGATGACGTCGAGGTACGCGACGATGAGCCGTGCGTACCGCGCGCTCTGCGACGGAATATCGACATGCTCGCACCATTGCGTCACCTCGAATCGAATTCTTTCCATCCGGTCGAACGAATCTACGTCGAATCGCGGCAATGTCGTTCTCGGCGCCTGCCCCGCTTTCATTCCGGCGCCCGACTCCGCCCGGTCGGTGATGGCCTCACGGAGTTGCGCGATAAGCGACGGATGGTCGGTCACGTGGTTGCGGATGACCGCTCCGGTCCGGTTGGGCCGCTGCCAGCCGGCCCGGTACGGCTGTCGATGTCGGCTTGGAGCTATGAGCTCGTGGACGATCGCGGTCAGGTCGGCCACCCCGCGGTGTCGTCCCGTTGGCTGCTCGCTCATGACTTTCCGCCCTCGCTTTGTCCGTTATACACACGCGGGTCCGTCTTTGATCCCCTTTGTGCTCAGCGTGTCCCGCGTTCTCATTCTTTACCTGTCTTCAGGGCCGACGCTGCGGGTGTGTCCCTAAGTGCGTACTCCCGTAGGGAGGAGTACACACCGGGACACACACCACGCGCACTGTGTCCTTGATCTTGGGACACACCCGGACACACCCAGACGCACCGGGAACATTGCACCAGATAGTCGGGCACAATCCCCCAAATCCACTTCATGATCCGGTCCACTGTGGACTTGACGGGTGTGTCCGGAGGTGTGTCCGGCAGGTCACGGGGCATCGTCCGCAACGGTACGATCAGACACTCCCCGCCGACCCTTCGGCCGTCAACCTCGGATCATCGGCGGCGAACAGCGGCTTCGAGCGGCCCATGCCGTCCACCTGAACGACCTTCCCGCCGACCACCAGCCGGTCGATCGCGTACCGCACCCTCGTGTGGTTTCCCCCCGCCTCAGCCAGCACGTGCCGCACGGTCGCCGGTACGCCGCGGTCGGCCAGCGCCCGGATCGCGACCATGACCCGGTCGTCGTCCTGATCCTCCGCCGACCGCGTGTCGTCGCCTTCGCCCTGGTCAACAACTTCCGGGTCGACCGGTGCCCAGAACTTCACGTCCAGGTCGGGCTGCCGTGCGCGGGTGTCGTCCACCATGAACACGCCCATGAACGTCTTGCCCGGCACCTTGGCCACGGCCCGGCCGTGCCGGCGCAGGAACCCCGGCCGGTCCTTGACCACGTAAACCGCCGATTTGCCGCACATACCCCTCCCGAAGGCCTCCATGGTTTCCAGCACGATAAGCGCGCCGTCCAGCGCGTTGCCCTTGTGGATGCTGCCCAGCGCATAGCGCCCGCGCGCCTCCGAGTCTTTCACCACGTGGTCGAGGTTGATAACTGCGGCACCCCGCTTTGTGAATGGCTTCACGATGCGCCGCCGGAACTCCGCCGCGCCGTTCTCGTCGCGGATATCGGCCTTGTGCAATGACATGCCTTCATTGACGCCATCCAATATGACTAACGCCGCACCACTACGCGCGAGACGCTTTCTCTGTCTCGGCTTAATAGCCTGACTGGGCGCCACGAAATGGAAGTACGTCAATATCTCATTGTCCGCGCACCCCATGAGTTGCAAGCGCTCGACGGTGCTGCCGGGGTCCTCCTCCTCGAAGTGGATGTAGATCACGTGCCGCTGCTCGAGCATCTCGGCCGCCGCGCACGCCAGCGCCCACCACGTCTTTCCCGCCTCCATCTCGCCGATGACAGCGTGTTCCTTGCCGGGGTACACCATGCGCACGCCGTCCGACCGGGTCAGCCCGCGGTCCGGCTCGCTGCGCACGATCTCGCCGCGCAGGTACGGCCCCAGGTCGATCGGCTCCCATGTGTCGACCTCGGGTTCATCCTCCTCGGCGTCCGCCTCTCGGCCGGGGTCGCCCGACTGTCCGGCGCTGTCCGGCGGGGACTCTGAGGGGGGCAGGTCAACGGCCCGAACGGGTCCGTGTGTGCCGTTCGGCGACGCGGTGGCTGGCGGCGCGTCGGCTGCCCCGTCCGGCCACACGAACGGCTCCATGGACCCCGGCGTGGCCTTCCCGTTCGCCGCGACCGCCGGCGGCGAGCCGAACCCCAGCGCGTTCAGCGCCTTCGTGGCCTCCTTGTGCGTGGCGTGCCCGTGGATGATCCGGTACGCCTCAAGCTTGCTGATCACCTCCTGTGTCGGGAAGTCGGTCGCGGTGCTGAACACCCACAGGTTGTCCAGCCCGTTGCGTCCCGTGGTAGCCGACTGCTGGCTGTGGCCGCCCGGCCGCAGCCAGCCGCGCTCCCCGTCCGGATTCCGATACGTCTCGCGCCAACCGAGCCCGCCGAGCAGCAGCGGGTCGCTCCAGTCCACCCGAGCCATGAAGTCGTCACCCGGCCGCACGTCCTCCCCGGGCCGCACCCGCGGCGGCCGGCGTGGTACCGGCGTCGGGACTGGCAGCGCCTCCTGCGCCTGCTCCAGCGTGTCCTGCAGGTCCTGCAGCGTGTACCGGCTGCCGACGTTCTCGACCACGTGACACCGCCGCGGGTCGTCCGTCTTGCGGTTCCACGTCCCGGGTACCCGCAGCACCCGCGAGAGGTCGCCGACCCCGGACCCGTAGTGGTACCCGAGCCTGGCGGCCGCGATGGCGATCATTTCCTGCCAGCGCCCGGACAGCGCCGCCACCTCGGCCAGGTCATCGGTAATCCGGTGCGGCCGCTCGAGCAGCCACAGCGGGTACATGCCGCCGCCGCTGTCCACCCACAGCGTCGCCGGCGGCAGGTAGGCGCTCTCCACGATCGCCCGTGCGGCCTCGCGGTCCGGCGGCAGGGGTAGCACGCGCCCGGCATGCCGGGCGCGGCCGTTCTCGGCGCGGTGCTCACACGCATCGCCGCCCTCGCACGGCGCGTGCCGGTGGCCAGGGCCTTCGATGTCGATGTCCGCCCACAGCGCGGGCACAGAGTCAGTCAGTGCCTCCCCGCCGCGCTTCTTGTATCCCGGCGGGGAGGAGAGGGTCGTCACCCGCGTGTAGATCCCCCGCGGGTCCTCGGCGTCCAGCCCGGCGATGTGGTCGACCACCCGCCCACGCGGGCCCTTGTCTACATCGAACGTCCGGCCGGCCCAGTCGTCCGAGGTGACCACGTTGATGTACCCGCCGGTGCCCTCGTACAGCAGGCTTAGCCAGTCGGCTACCGCGGTCAGGTCTGCCCGCGGCGCGGCGGTGGTCACGGCCGCGCCGCTTGGATCTTGTCGTACCGGTCCGTTACGCTGAGATGACACACGCCGATGCTCCTCAATGAACGGTGCGCACCTCGCCCGGTGCGCACCGTTCCTCGTCCGGTCAGAGCGGGATCGGCCCGTCGGGCGCCATCGTTCGGTGGTCGCGGTCGTCCATCGAGCCCTGCTTGCCGTACTTCTGATTCACCCATCGGACCGCGCTGTCCCGGCCGTCTCGGTCCAGCGGCTGCATCACTCCGGCGATCGCTTTCATGGCCTTGATCTCGGCCTCGACCTTTTCCGGGTCGCCGTCCACCAGGCCGTCCATCCAGTCGATGATCCGGCCCACCTGGTCAGCCGTCAGTTCGTCGAGCCGGCGGCTGACCGCGTTCAAGACCTTCAGCTCGCGCTGTGCCGGGGTGTCCTGTGCGGGGGTTCGTGGCATGCGCTTCTCCTATGTCCGGTGTTCACTGGCCGTGCTCAGGCGTCGGCGCGCCGCTTTTCGATGACCTCGCGCCAGAGGTCCGTCAGGACTGAGTAGTCGACGTCGCGGATGGCGTACACCCCGTGCTCGATCGCCGCCTCGCCCGCAGCCTGTTCGCTACCGAATACACGGCGCGCCATGTCCACGTAGGCGCAATCCTCGCCGGGGTTCTCCAGTTGACCGAACACGCACCAGCCGGACGCACCCATGTCGAGCAGTCCTAGGTCGATGGTCGTGAGCGCGAAGTAGCCGCTGGCTTTCCGGTCCAACTCCCACCAGTCCGGCATCTCCCGGTCCAGTAGCGCCACCCCGCGCTCCACCCGCTCGGCCAGCAGTTCCCGCCGCAGGTCGGCGGCCGTCTTCGTGATCGTCTTCATGTCTCTCCTCATTCGTTGGTCGGGGTGACGGGCGGGCTTGGGACCAGTCGCTCTCTGCTTTCGGCACCGCCCGAAGGCGGCCGATGAAACCCGGTGGGTACCTCTTGCCTGCGACTCGACCCGTCACGATCAGGGGGTTGGAACCGTGTCGGCGACCGTGCGCCCACCGTGCTGGTACGGCCGCGTCCGGTTGTAGGCGATCTTCCGTTCGTACTCGGCGGTCAGGTCGAATCCGTACTTCTCGGCCACCGTGACCAGCGCTCGTAGCATCCGGGGTGCATCCCCGCCGCTCCACAGGTATCCGGCGTGTAGGTGCAGCCACGCCACGTGGTCGCCGAAGCTTTCCACCCCGTCGCTGCGCGGCCCCACGAACGGCCCGACGAACGGAGTCACGTCGAGCAGTTCGTGGTCAGGTTCGATCAACGGCAGGCCGAACATGTCCGCCGTGTCGAGCACGCGGATCAGCACGTCAGCGAGTTCGCTACCCACTCCCTCCGGCTTGGCGGTACGCGCGATGATCGGGTAGTTGCCGAACTCGTCCTCTTCGGAGCCGAAGATCGGCCTTACCGGTCCGGTGGCGTCGGCCAGGCGGTGATCGCGGTAGGCCTCCAGCGCCTCGCTCAGTTCGCTGTGGATCAGCGCGATGCAGTCGCCGAAGCTCTTGCGCTCGTCGCGCCAGCCGAGCGCGGTGTTCACCTCGCGCACCTCGGCGGTTATCTCTCGGATGGTCTTGCCCATGATCTCTCCTCGTTTCAGAGCGTGTGGTAGTGCAGGGGCGGCCGGTGCCACGTGTCGCACGGCTCGCACCGACCCCGGCCGAGGTGGTCGATCTCGGCGACGATCGTGCGTTCCGCGTTGATCCGGGGTGACGCGAACGGGTCGGATTCGAAGTCCGTCTGCGGCCCGTGGTCGATGCCGGCGCCGCACGGGTACGGCCACCGGTCGTCGGCCGCGTCGCAAACGCACACGGCCTCCAGCGGGTCGATGATGTCGGCCATGCGGCGGGCCCAGCGCGCCAGCCACCTCACCTCGCACCTCCATTGGCGAACGCCGTGCAGCCGCATCCTGGCCACAGACAGGCGCCCGCCAGGAGACGACCGCTGCACGACGCCGGGCCGTACGCGTTCTCGACCGGGATGGACGAGTGCAGGGCTTTCCCGTGCTTGACCCGGGCGTGGTTGCAGGAGCACGGGTCCGACCACTGTTCGCCCGTGCCGGCCGGAGTGCAGGCGCGGTTGTGCACCGACATGTCGGCCTTGGTATAGGCCGGCTTTCCCGGCCGGTCCGCACCCATGGTCAGTCCATCGATTCGGGCTGGTTGCGTGGCTGAGGCTTGCCGGCGGCACCCGGGATGACGAGCGGCACCATGACGTGCCGGTAGTCGGAATCGTCCGGGTCGGTGATGAGCAGCGCTTTCCCGGGCTTCACGGGGTCGAAGGCGATCCGCACACTGGCCCCGTTCACCCCCTCCACCGCGTCCGTGAGGTACAGCGGGTTGACCGCGATCCGGGCGTCCGGCCCGTCGTACTCCACGTTGAAGGTCTCTCCCGCCTGCGACCCGGCCTCGCCGCCCTTCGCGCTGACCGTCACCTCGCCCGCCGTCCAGTCGAGCACCGTCGGGTGGCCCTCGGCCTTCATCACCATGGCCCGCTTCACGGCAGGCAAGAGGTCGGCCACCGCCACTACGGCGGCCACCGGCGGTTCGACCGCGACCGCCCGGTGCACCTGCGTCGTCTTGTATGACCCGGCCGACTGGCGCACCGTCAGCGTGCGCCCGGCAACCGCGAAGCTGATCAGGTTGGCGCTGATCCCGACCTCGACCTCGTCCGCCCCGGCCATCATCTTGACCGCCTCGGCCACGATCGCCGCCGGCGCCAGCGCCTCGGCCACCTGACTGCCGGGCGTCGTCACGAACACCTGAGACACCCGCCGGCTGTCGCTGGCGATCACCTCGAGCCGCTCGTCCCCGAAAGCCAGCCGCACCGGAGTCCATGCATGCTGCGCCGGGTCCTTCGCGGCCGCCGGTGCCACCCGTCCGATCGCCTCGGCCAGGGTCGCCCCGTCCATCATCGCCGTTGCCGGCGGCGCCACCGGCAGCGTCGGGTAGTCGCTGGCTCCCATGAGCGGCAGCGTCACCACCACCCGCCCGGCCCGCAGCGTCAGCACTGTGTCGTCGGCCTCGGCCTGTACCGGCTTCCCGGCGGGGAATGTTGCCACCAGGTCGCGCAGCAGCTTGCCGGACACCAGCGCGGTCCCGGTCGCCTCGCCCTCGATCGACATGGTGGCCCGAGCCGACACGTCCTCGTCGTAGCCGCACAACGTCAACTGCCCGTCACGCGCCTCCATGAGCAGTCCGGCCCAGACCGGTTGGCTCGGTTTGGCGGGCACCCACCGGGCCACCCACGTCACCGCCGCGCGGAACACCGCCGGATCGGCGGTAAAGGTCTTCTTCACTTCATCCCCTCCAGGATCGCGTAGGCCACAGCCAAGGTCTGAACGACCTCGGTCCGTACGTCCGCGTCGTACTTGGACTCCTCCGGCCCGGCGGTCAGCACCGCTTTGACCACCTCGCCCGCCTCCTCGGCCAGCACGGCGGCTTTGACCACCATCGGCACGGTGTCGGTCGAACAGTCACCACGCCCCCAGAAGTGCTCCTCGTTCCACTTCGCGTGCTGCCGACCCCTTTCGAGGTCGACCGCTGCCATGATCTCGTCGTGCGTCATGCCGGCACCTCGGCGTCATCGAAGAGGGTCGGCTCGTCGTCGAACAGCGTGGGATCCGCGGTGACCGGCGCGGTGTCCACGGTGGCGAGGTTGCGCAGCGCCTGGCGGTAGTAGCTGGGCTTGAGCTCCACGCCGATCCCGAATCGGCCGCATCGCACCGCCTCGTACACCTCGCTGCCGACGCCCATGAACGGGGTGAACACCCGTTCGCCGGGGTTGCTCCACAATTGGACCGCCCGGTGGATGATGTCCAGTTGCAGCGGGTGCACGTGCTTCTCGTCCTCGTCGGTGCGAGCCTCGATGAACGGCAGCACCGCGCCCTTGTCCAGCCCGCGGTCGTTCTGCTTGCCGCGGACGTCCATCCACACCGAGCTCGCGTACTGTCTCCACACCCACTGGCTGTACCGGTTCTCGATCTGGTTGCCGACCATGCCTCGGAACGACATCACGTCGGCCGGCGGCTCGGAGCATCCGGCGTACTCGGTCAGTCCGTGATCGTTGGTCACCGGCACCGGGTTGTCCCCGCTCCGCCGGAACGTCAGCAGGTAGTCGGCGCTGGCAACCGTGGTCTGAGTGGCGTCCGACACGATCTTTGCGTGGGTCAGGCTCTTGACCATCGTGCGGTTACGCACGCCGAGCGGCTCGTTCCAGATCACCCGGCGCCCGGTGTACGTCCATCCGATCCGTTCGTGCAGTCGGATGATGTCGCCGGGAAAGTCGGTCAACCCGTCGTTGTGCCCCTTGTTCTGCGTCGGCACGTCCATGCAGTGCACGGCCGTGACCCGGCCCGGCATGGTCAGTCGGTGCAGCTCCTCGACGAAGTAGCCGTACATCTCGAAGAACTCGCTGTACGACCGCGTGTTCGAGAGATCCCGCTCGCTACTGCTGTAGTGGTAGAGCCCGCAGAACGGCGGGGAGTAGACGGACAGGTGGATCGACCCGTCCGGCAACGTCGGCATCACGATCATCGAATCGCCGTTGTATGCCGCCCACCGGTCGGTGATCTTCTGATCCAGCACCTTGTTCAGATCCATGTCGGGACCTCGATTTCCTTGTCGTAGACCTCGGTACGCCGCACGCCCTGAGCGTCGCGCATGTAGGTGACCAACTGGTCGAACATCCGGTCGGCGGCATCGGCCTTGCGCTGCAGATTGGCCAGCGCGTGTGCCCCGCCCGGCGTGGTGATCACGTCGACGGTCACCGGCCGCGGCTGGCCGAAGCGCCACATCCGCCGAACCGCCTGGTAGTACTGCTCGTAGCTGTGCGACGGGAAGAAGGTCATCCGGTTGGCGTGCTGCCAGTTCAGCCCCCATCCGGCGATCGAAGGCTTCGTGACCAGCACCCGGATCTCACCGTTGCCGAACGCGTGGAGGATCTCCTCCTTCTGGTCGGCCGGCATCGAGCCGGTCACCTCGACCGCCCCGTCGATCTCCTTCGTCAGTCGCTTGCCTTCGTCGTTCAGGTGGCACCAGGCCACCGCGTAGTCAGCATCGACCAGCACCTTGGCTGCCTGCTCACACCGCTCCGTCAGCGTGCGGCGTAGCTCTTCCTTCTCCTCCCGCAGCCCGTAGGCCGGCACCTCGAACAGCGTGCCGAGCAGTTCGGGGTCCACCGTGGTCGGCTTGACCACGTGCTGGCGGTGCTCGAGTGGTGGCAGGATGAACCCGTTGTCGTCGAACCCGAGGTCCGAGGGTGTGCGCATGGCCCGGGCCCACGACGCCACCCAGCGCCAGAACCCCTCTTCGGCGTGGCCCTTGAACCGCCAGCCGACCGCCTCCCGCTCGTGGAACACGGCGCCGCCGGTGGTCGTGCGGTTGGTGGCCCGCCACCGGCCCTGCACGTCGGCCGTCTTCTGCTTGTTGATGAAGAACTTGCCGAGCATGTCCATGAGCCCGAGGTAGCCGAGCGCCTCCGAGGAGGTGCCGAGCTCGGTGTAGTCGTTGGGCGCTGCGGTTGCCGTGCCGAGCAGCCGGTACCGGTGGGTGCGCAGGAACTCGGTGACGATGGCCCGGCGCTTGCCGGCGAAGGCCTTGATCGCACTGCTCTCGTCGCAGACGACCCCACCGAAGTCGTTCGTGTCGAACTTCTCCAGCCGCTCATAGTTGGTGATCGTGATTGGGGCGGTGACCTTCCCGTCGCGCGAGACCGCTGCCTCCACGCCGAACTTGGTCGCCTCGGCCACGGTCTGGTAGCTCACGGCCAGCGGGCAGACGATCAGCACCGGCTTACCGGTCTTGCGCCGCACGTTCTCGGCCCAGACCAGTTGCATCGGCGTCTTGCCCGTGCCGCAGTCGGTAAACAGCCCGGCCCGGCCCATCCGCACTGCCCAGTCCACGAGGTGGGCCTGGAACGGGTAGAGGAAGTCGGGCATCCACACGGGTTCGAATCCGCTAGCGTCGTCCCACTGCGTTTTCCGGGCCAGAAAACCCGAGTACGAATCGTCTTTCGCGTCGATCACTGCCTCCTCGTTTTCTCGGGCCGAAAAATCGGGCTCCGATCCGCTCGGCGCTGGTTCGATCAAGTCCTCAGGCTTCTCGACTTCGCAGTCCGCCCGGCCGGCACACGAGCCCGAACACCCGCCGGGCACCAGGAACGCGCACGGTCTCGGCTCAATAGCTGTCTCCATGGGCGTGTCCTCCGGTAGGTTCTGCCATCCCTCGTCGCACGTCGGATGTGCGTCCGGGTGCTCCACGGTCCGTCCGATCGGGTCGAGTGCCCCGACGCACACCGAGCACCGCATCGGCCGTTCGGCCTCGGGCAGCCGCTGCTCCTCGGCCTGACTCAGGAAGTCGACGAGCTCGACCTTCCCTCCGTACTTCGGGTCCCGCCGGGCCGGATCGAATACCACGCGCTCGCCGTAGACCTCGCCCCGCCCCGTGCCGTACGCGGAGAGCAGCGCCCCGTGGTGCGCCCGTCCGCACGAGTCGCACCGCGTGTCCGCCGTGACCACATCGGTGGCGATGCCAGTCGGCTGGATCTCCAGCGCCGGCTTACCGCATCCGGCGCAGGTTCCCCACACCATCGGTCCATGCAGCGTCTCTCGGTACCGGTAGCCGTCGCCCTCGTGCCATGTGCCGATCTCCGGATCTCCGTCGGACGGGTCGATCCGGTACACGCGCCCGTTGGCGCCGGTCACCTCGGCCATCACTGCCACCCCGCCCACTTGAACGCCCCGCCGGCCAGAACCTGCCGAGCCTTCTCCGAACCTTCCGGATACCTGAACCCGCAGCACCGCGTCGGATCGCCGTTGCCCGCCTCGGGGTCCGGCCGCCCGGTGCACGGACACTGCCGCGGAACGCACGAGCGGCCCTTGCATCGGCACGGGTACGGCTCATCGATCGGCGTACCTGCGATCAGCCATGCGTCACGCGGCGCCAGCGGCACCTCGACCTGCTCGCGGTCCGGCGGCGGCGTACTCGGCGTCCGTCTCGCTCGACAGCCGCTCCACGTCCTCGGCGGGGAGTTCAACCCGCTCCACCGGCACTCCGTGGTGCGTCTCCGGCGCCTCGTCCGGGTTCTCGTCCGGGTCGAAGTCGACGCCAAGCGAGCCATACCGGCCGAAGGCGCGATCCTCTCCCGAGACCACCACGCCGCTGCCGTGGCGCAGGAAGTCGGAGCCCGAGTGGTCGAACAGGTTGGGCTGCACCGGATCCACCACGCCGTCGGTGGTGCGCTCCCGGAACGTGTCGAGCAGCGCGCGCCGGGCGGGCTCCACTCGCGCACCTTCCATGACCTCGATGCGGTCGACCTGCACGGTGGGTACCCACTCGCCGTCGCGGCCGCGCTTGATCTCCTTGACGGACAGCTGCACCACGGCGTAGCCGCTCCAGCCCATCGCGTCGGGGTCGCGCAGGGACTCGATGTCGATGATGTCCTCGCGGTGTACCTCCAAGCCGTTGAACGCTTCGGCTTCCTTGGGGATCGCTCCCGAGATCTTGACGGTCATGCTCTCCTCCTCGTTGATCGTGCGGTTACTGCTGCGGTCATCGGCATTCGTGAGCCATGGCCCGCAGGGCATGCGCGAAAACAGGGTCACCCTTGACCCGGTCCGGACAGACATCCACGTATCGGCTTCCGCCGCTGTCGGTGCACGGGTTCCCGGCCTCGGCGTTGCACCGGGTGCAGCCGTTCAGCCAGTCCAGCGAGTCGGCGCCGGCGCGGAGGATGCGAGCCAGGTCGGCCGTGGTCAGCATGAGCGCACCTCCACGTCCCGCCCGGTCACGACCTCGGACTGTCGGTCCGCCCGGTGCCGGCCGCTCCCCCGGTAGGTGGCCACCGTGACCACGACCAGCGCCACGGGCCAGAACAACCCGATGAACGCCCCGCTGACCATGTTCCAATCGGTCCGTTCCTGCGCGTCCAGCCGCAGGTACGCCTTTCGCGCGGCCACGAAGTAGCCGGCCAGGTACGCCACACCCACGACGATCGCGATCACGTCTTCACCTCGTGGTGTCCCCCGCGTCCACACCGACGCGATTGCGTGATCTTAGAAATCAGCGCGTCGTGATTGGTACGCCACAGTGTGCATCCGCACCGCGCGCACCGTCCGGCGTCCACCCATCCCACGCGCTCGTCGTCGAACAGCCCGCCCTGCGTCATGCCTTCACCGCGTTACTGAACGCGGCCAGCGCCATCCGCTGGCGGTGCTCGGCCTGTCGCTGCAGCACCTCGGCATCCTGAGCGGCCTCGTACCGGCTCAGGTCGATGAACGTCTCGTCTTCGGGATTCCACCCCGAGGTGAACAACCACACCGCGCGAGCACGAACCGCGTGATCCCACTTGCCGCCGAGGATCTCTTCCGCGACTCGTACCCCGTCCTGGCGTGTCACGCCGCCACCTTCCTTGCCCGGCCGGACCCACGCGAGGTGGTAGCAGCGAGCCCGACCGGGGACTCGTGTCCGGCGAGAACGGGCCAGTTTTTGGCCATCGTCAACGCACGGAGATGGGTGTCCGGAAGCTTCTTCCCGTCCACAGTGGACAGCGGGTGGCCGTAGTAGTGGCAGCCCAGGGCCAGCAGCGTGAACGCGTCAGCCTGGTTGTCGTCGGCCACCGTCGCGAGGTGGCCGTACCGGCGCTCGACGGCGAGGAGGACCGCCGCCTTGTCCGCCCGTCCGTCACCCGTGGCGTAGATCTTGATATGTGCATTGCTCACCAGGTGCAGCGGCGCCTTCGTGGCCAGGTAGTACCGCACCACGCCGTGCAGCATGGCCAACGACACGAACCCCGTTCCGATGCGGCCTGCCTGCGGCACGAACAAGTCCTCCAGCAGGATGACCTCGGGCTGCACCATCCGCACCGCCCGGGCCAGCTCGGTCAGGATGGCGGCCTGCCGGTCGTGCCCACTCTTCTTGCGGGAGTCGTACGTCCACGCGTCGACCAGCCCGAACTCCGGTCCGTTGCCCGCGATCCCGGCCAGCCCGGTCTTCTGCAGCGCCAGGTCGACGGCCAGGATCCGCGGCGCCGTCATGACGCCTGCTCGGCGTACTCAGCGGCCATCGAGCCCCGGTACCGCTTGATGTCCTCGATCGTGTTGTCGGAGCCGAACAACTCGTCCATGTCGTCGTAGCCGATCCCGAGGATCGAGGCGGCCACGTCCTCGACGCTGCGAATCACGCCGTCCATCTCCACGTCGCCCGTGATCTCGCCGCCGGCGAAGGTGCCGGCCCGGAACCAGTTGACCGGCTTCCATCCGTGGCGCAGCGCCACCGTGCCGGCCAGACAGGCGGCCGTGCCGCACGAGGTGCGGGTGAGCCAGTTGCGCTGGTTGTGTCGCTCGGGATGTGCCTCGATGTCCGCGATCGCCGCGTCCAACTCGGCCAGGTTCGGCGTCGTCTCGTACTCGCTCATGCCGTTTCTCCACTCGGATCGGTCGGGGTCTCCGGCTTGCTCTCCTTGGCGCGCCGGGCCTTGCCGGTCTCGACACACAGGTCCCACAGGGTCACCTCGCGGTCGCCGACCGGCACCCTGGTTGCGGCGAGCGAGTTGTCCCGCTTCAGTTCGCCACTGATCGCCAGCAGTCGGGACAGGCTGGTCTGTGGGTTGACGATCTCGTCGCGCAACTCCAACGGCGACGGCGGCTCGGGCCGGAGTATCGGCGTCGCGTCGCTGTCGGTCGTCGGGTCGTAGGTGGGCAGGGTCAGCGCCGTGGTCAGGAACACCCGGTACGCCTGTTGCAGCGCCTTGACCGTGGCTTTATCGCCGTTGTCGATGCCTTCGCTACGAACCACGCCCCGGAACGAACTCCCGTCGATCGAGGAGACCTCGTAGGTGACGGTGGCGAAGCAGGTCACCATTTGCCCGGCCGGTCGGTACTCGGTGGCGATCTCCACCGGGACGACCATCACCCCGACCTCGCGGAAGGCGAGCCCGGCCAGCGTCACCACGTCGTCGACGCCGCGGTACTGGTAGCTGTAGAGGAACTTCCCCTCCTTGTTGTTCACCCGCGCCGTACTGCCTTTGGTCAGCGCCTTGCAGATCCGCATTGCCCGCGCCCACGCCTGACGCACCGGTACGGCTTCCGGGTCGCTGCCCATCTCCACGATGGTCGGCACCGCGCTGTCCGCGGTCTTGCCCGGGTCGCTGCGCCCGTTTCCGGCCGTCCCCACCTTCGCCGCGGTCGCCCATGATCTCAGGTCGCTCATGACTCCCTCGTTCCGTTCTTGTAGGCCTTGTCGACCTGGATGGTCCACGTGGTCTTCGTCGTCACCGCGGCGGCGTAGGCGTCCGGGAAGCGGGCCAGGACTTCGAGGTCCACGTTCGTGCTGACCCCCTCGCGCCACGACACGGCCGGGTGGTCGGCGAACATGAGGAACTGCCGGCCGTTCGCGATCCGCAGCAGCCGGGCCAGCGCCGCCTCGCGCTCCCGCTTGGCGCGCCCCGCAGTCGCCGCGAGCCGGGCGTACTCGATGACCTCGCCGACGTCCTCGATGCCGATGGCGCCGACCCGCTCGGGGTGCAGTTCCTTGTCGAGGGCGATCTCCTTGGCGGGCTTCTCGGCCGACCACTCAGGCTCCACGCCGGGAATGAGGTACCGGTCCCGGAACGCGTCGAGCTCACGGAAGATGTACGCGGCAATGTCGTCGTCCCACCAGACCACCAGATCGTGAAGCTCGTTTCCGCCCACCCGCACGGCCAGGTGGATGTGCCGGTAGCCGGTCACCATCATCTGCACCATGCATTGCGCGAGCAGGTCGTCCGGCACCTCGGCGTGCAGGCGACCTTTCCGGAACGCCCCGCGCGTCTTCACCTCCAGCGCGCACCGCGCCCGGAGCGCCGGGTTGTCCGGGCACTCGCGCACCACCCGGTCGAGGGTGCATTGCAGCCACGGGTACTCCACATTGCTGATCAGTCCGACGTTGCGGATCACGCTGGCCCGCCGGTGCTGCCACTCCCGCGCGATCGTGTCCTCGTCCAGCCGGCCCCACCGCATGGCCTCGTTCTCAGCCTTGACGTGCAGCCCGACCTTGGCCGCGTACACCTCGCGCGGCGTTCCCACCTCGGGCAGGTCGAGGATGCTCGGCGCGTCGCTGGCCCCGATGCAGAACCCGACCCCCCGCCGGAACCGCCGCGCCTCCAGCCACAGGGCACGCGGCGCTCCGGCGGGGAGGACGAGCACCCCGTCCGGCGTCACCCGCCGCGCGGTCGACTCGCTCATGCCGCACCGTCCAACCGCACCGGGATGACGCCCGGTGCCGGCACGAGATCCCCGAGGTGCTTCGACTGCCACTCGCGAATCTTCTCGGCCTGATCGCGCACCTCGCGCGCCTGCCGGTTCATCCCGTACTGCGCGAACAGCGACTCACGCTCGCTCAGCATCGGTAGCAGGAACCGGTCGGCGTAAGAAAACGTGACTATCGGGGTATGCCCTCGCGTGAATTGCGGCATGTTTCGGGCGTCCAACAGGTTGCCGCACTCGCCGTGATCGTGCTCTCGGTTCGTATGGCACCACGATTCAGCCTTGCGCGGGTCGGGTCGGTCGTTTGTCTCGACCTGAGCTGCCACCAGCGGGCCGGGAACAGGTTCGTGGCAGTTGGGGTAGGCCGGGCAGCACTGGTCGTCAGCGACGTTCATAGCGCGTCCTTACTGGTCAGCGGTACGGAGACGATGGGCAGTCCGGCATGGAGGGCGCGGGTCAGGCAGTCCACCGTGCCGCGCGAGCCGAGCGCCGGGATCGGAAAGCCCACCACGACCTTGCGGCCCTCGACCTTGACGAGCTCGGAGATCATGAGTGCGTTGCGCCGGAATCCGGCCGTCGGGCAGTACGGGGTGGTGCCATTGCTGCGGACCTTGCGGTGTCCGGGCGCGCACGGCACCGCCTTGCCGATCGGGTCGACCCACGTCGGGTCGCACTCCGACCAACTGGCTGTCAGGCGCTTGGCCTTCCACCCAAAGTCCTCGCGGGCCAGGTCGTGCGCGATCCCGTCGGCACCGCTGGCCGACCCGTCCCACAGTTCGTGGTCGCCGAACGCCCCGTCACGCGCGCCGGCCGCCCAGAGCAGCCCGTGGCGGATGCGCGACCCGTGCTCGTCACTCTTGGCGAACCGCGAGCCGGTCACGACCAGGATCACGATTGCCCGCCGATCTCGCGACGGATCTGCCACCAGAGCCGGATCCCCCGCAGGGGGTGCAGTTGTCGGTAGGTCCGCAGATAGGCGGCCAGTTCGACCCGCGCGTAGGGCTCGTCCCTGCGCACGGCGAGCAGGATGCGATTGAGGAAAGGTCCGTACGTCTTCCTCTTCACGGCGTCACCTCGGCCGGAGGCAGGTTGCGCTCGCGCTCGTACTCCCCGATCCGCGTGGCCAGCGCGTGGTGCACCCGCCAGACCGCCTGCCGCTCGCTGTCGGTGGCGCCGGTCGTCGCGGCCATCGCGATCGCCGCGGTGCGCAGGTGTTGCCGCGCGGTCACGGTGGCGCCGTACTGCGCCGGCCCGATGATGCGCGGCGTCTCGGACTGCTCGGTGAACCCGCCACGCAGCGGGTGGTCGCTGAACAGTTGGCTGGCGTCATAGGTGGTCGGAACTCGGTCAGTCATCGTCACTCCGGCTTCGGGAAGTTGGCGTTGGTGATCCCCCGCGACGGCAGGATCAGCCGGTCGATCTGCTCGTCGGTGCGGTAGGCGTTCCACGCGCGGATGTAGAAGTAGATCTGCTCGGTCGCGGTCAGTACATCGGTCACCCGCGCGCGCCGGTTGCGTCCGACGGCCTGTCCGGCGCGGAGCAGCCGCTCGCGCAACACGAGGATGGGCGAGCGGGCGGGCAGGTCGGCGCCGGTGATCAGGTGATCGAAGAACGCCCACGTGCCCGGGTCATCGATCTCGCGCAGCACGAAGAATGCGGTGCCGGCCGCCGTCGTGTTGCCGATCTTCTTGTTCTTCAGGTCCATCCCGCGCGCGGTGGCCGCGTCCAGCTCGCTGCGGTGCTTGCGGTAGAACTCCAACATCTCGGTATCGGTCGGGTCCACGAAAGCGCTGTTACTGCCGCGCGCGTCGGCCGGATTACCCTGTTGCCAGATGTACACGCGCCGGACGATGGCGCCGGCCGGGTTCTGGTTGACCGTGCCCTCTTCGATCCGCAGGTTGTCGGCGAAGGTCCGCGCGGCACCCTTGTCGGTGACGTAGATGGCCTCGTACGGCACGTTGAAGGCGACCGCCATCCGCACCGACTTCAGGTCGGGGTTCTCTTCCATGGCTTCCCGCGCGGCGCGCATGCGCTGGCCGCCATCGATCATGTCCCCGTCGGCGGTGATTTTGATCGTGTCACCGGTGATCAGCCACCGGCTCGGCACGTGCGTCATGTCCTGCTTGTAGGCGCTGATCTTCTTGCGCTTCGGGCCACGGTTGTTCTTCACGTTGCGGGCCAGCCAGTTGGCGGCCATCGACTTCGTGACGTCGACTACCTCGAAGCGCACCTCAGCGGCCTTGCGTCTCCTCGTTGTCACTTCGATCAGACCTTTCGGTAGTCGGCCTCGACGGGGCGGCGCACGACGCAGGCGCCGTGATAGGCCGCGTGCCGGTGCGCGCGTCGGGGGTTGCGGGTGTAGAGGATGGCGCCGCCGGACGCCCACTCCTCGGCGGGGAGGATGACGATGAAGATGTGCTGGCCGCCCTTGCTCCTCGCCGCGTACCGGACCAGGCAGGCCGTCTCGTTCCGGCACAGCCACCGGTCGCTGAGGATGTCGCCGAGGTCGGCCGTGCCGTTGTCGGTCGGCTTCACCGGCTCCATGTCCTCGATCGAGCCGAGCGTTTCGCACGCCTTGCACCAGCCCTGGCGCTTAACCTCGGGGACACCCATCACAGGTCCCGCTCGATCACGTCGGCGATCTTCGTGAACGACACGCCTCGGTCGTTCAACTGCGACAGCGAGGTCCGATAGTTGGCGTTCTCGACCTCACCGACGATCGGGTCTTCGCCGTCTTCCCCGAGGTGGTTGAGCCCGGCCCACGACTGCACCGCGTACGGCAGCATCGTGTCACTTCTGGGCACCCCGTCCACCACGAACTCGCCGTCCACGTTCCACTGGCCGACGCCCTCGGCGACCGCGCGATCGCACAGCCGACCGAGGCAGCACCACGTGCCGGCGTCGGGATCGTGCAGTTGGCCCCGCCCCTGTTGGTGCTTGCCGCTGCGCAGGTCCTCGATCCACAGCGCCTTGATTCTTTCGTCCATCACAGACCCCTGAGTTCGTTGACGATGTCGAGCATGAGGTCGCGCCATTCCTTCTCGGGCTTGGGCGCGTTGCCGGTCCACATGGCGTCCACGGCCTTGGCGCGGACGGTGGCGATCGCATCCTTGCGGGCCAGGTCGACGCACGCGCACGCCAGGTCCGGCGCGGAGGGCAGGGCTCGGTGCTTCCAGCTCACGAGGTCACCGCGCGCTTCTGGACGACCCTCAACCGCCGGTTCCCGAAGGGGCCGAACGAGTCGGGGGTCAGTTCGGCGAGATGGTCCATGATGCCGAGAGCCACGTCACGCGTGGTGGGCAGGCAGACCTCCCACCACATCGGGCGCGGTCCGGCCGCACCGCTCTTGACGACGTAGGTGCGATCCTCGGCGTCGTTTTGGGGGGTGGATGGATTACGATGCATGTCGTACATAGCGGGAGCCTCCAAAGCTGATCCGCGTGTGCTGCTGGAAAAGAGCAGGGGAAGTGCTCTTTGGCCCGATCGTCCGGACGTGGTAGCCCGGCGGTCGGGCCTCACCGCGTTAAGCGGCGACCTCCCCAGTCGGGCAGTCCATCCATGCGCTGATCGCCAGCAGTTCGTGTGCCTTGAAAGCGGTCTCACCGCTCAGTCGGCGGCGTAGCTGACGCTCGTTCAGCCCGGCGGCCCGCGCCACCTCGGCGTACGTGACACCGAGTTCCTTGATCTCTTCGCGCATCTGCCGGCCAACGGATTGGGCTGTCGGCTGTGTCATGCCGGCGACGCTACGCCCAAAAATTGGTCACGGCAAGGGTTCATGTGACGACGGTCACTGTTCCGAACGGAGCGACTTATCGGGCGTCAGGTACGCCGTCGCGCGAGTTTTAACACGACGGATCGACGTACCCCGTAGACCTTTCTAACGCTCAAAGGTCCCTTCGCATCGTCCGTCCAATTCCCCCGCCCGTACAGCGCATCCGCGCGCGCGGGGTTCTCCAGACTCACCTGAACGCGACGCTGGGGGCAGTGCAGCATGCGCGCGATCTCCGCCGTGCCCACCCAGGGGTCGTGATCTCCGCTGGTCGTCGCCATGAAGACAGGATGCCATAACGTTGCGCCAAACGCGCCAAACGCGCACACTCGGAGTCAACCGAATCCAAACGAGGGGTAACGAAGCGATGACGTCGATGACGGCCAACCTGGCGCCGGCCCAGCGCCGGCTCATGAACGTCCTGTACGACCACCACGACGCCCGGGGCATGAACGCCCGAAGGGCCAAGATGGCGGCGAGCGTCGATCACGATGAGGTGGTCGGGTTGGCCCTGGCCGACCTGATCGAAGCCTTCCGTGGCGACCATCGGATGGACGTCGTGGCCAGCGGCTCGATCGCTCTGTACGTCGGCGGTCCGATCATGCGCCTGACCAACCACGGCATCCGGTGGTGCAGCGAGAACCCGCTGAACAAGCTGCTCCGTGCCATCGACGCCGCTCCGCGCGGCCGATACGACCTGCGCGACGCCTCGCACGACTGTGACGACGACGCCGTGATCGTCGGCGCGTGGTCCGACGGCTACGCCACGCTGCACTTCAAGGGCGATGGCCGGGAGACGAAGTTCGTCGGCAACGGCCGGGAGCAGTTTGCCCACGGCGGCGACTTCGTCCTCATCCCCACCTCGAAGATCCGCACCGTTCTCGGCCCGAAGGCGTGATGGCCATGACCACCGCTACCGCCGTCAACCTCGCTGAGCCGCAGGCCCGGTTCCTTAACACCCTGTACAACCTGACGCACCACCGGGCCGACGGCGGTTACGCCAGCTTCGCGCGGTTCGCCCTCGCCGTCTGGCGCGCTGACCTTCCGGACCGCGAAACCCTGCACGGACTGGTGCGCTCCGGCCTTGTTCGTATGCGGGACACGGCTGGTACCGAAGACTTCGATCCGGATGAGGCCAGCGAGCACCGGATCATCAACTCGCACCTCGGCCTGACCCCCGCTGGCCGTGGGTGGGTGGAGGACAACCCTCGCAACGCGCTGCTACACAAGGTCGACGCCTCGCCGCTCGGCAAGGTCACCTTGCGTCGTGCGCTCGAGGTCACCGATGACCCGCGGATCATCCGGCAGGTGGTCGACGACGGGTACACCAGCGTGCACGACGCCGAGACCCTCATGGAGGTCCGGCTGAACCGGTACATCCTGGCCGTCTGCCCGAACGGCTACATCCTGCTGCCCACCCCGAAGATCCGGAAAGTACTCGGGCCACGCGCCTGACCGAACCGGCGAGGAGCAGCAGGCCGTTCACCCTGAGGAGGGAGGCACCATGGCCACGAAGCGCAAGACCGAGGACCGGCAGAGCAGGTCGCTCAAGACCCGGCACGTCCCGTTCACCGGGCTGCTGGCCGCGGTCCCGGCCACCCTGCTCGGGTGGCTGCTACTGCACTTGGCCGTCCGCGAGGACATGGTGAAGCGGGTGCTGTGGACCCTGATCGTCCTCGTAGTCGGCGCCGGACTGGCCGCGCTGGCGTGGGGCATCTCATCCGGCCGCCGCACGCTGATCCGCGCGCACGTCGCGGCGAGCGTCGGGCTGGCGTTCACCGCCGGCGCGGTCACGGTGGCGATCGGCTGGCCAGCCGGCTGGCTGCTCACGTACGCGGTGCTGGGTGTCTTCCTCGCCGTCTCGTGGATGCTCTACCGCCTGGACGCGCTCCGCTCGGACAAGAGCGACGGCGAGGGCGACGAGGACGGACTGAAGGCCGAACTCGGGCTGAAGAACGTCAAGTTCAACGAGGCAGAGAAGCACCTCGACCCGAAGACGGGCAAGCTCGCCCGGGTCGAGATCTCCGGCAAACTGACCCGCGGTGCCACCGTCAGCCAGGTGCAGGGGGCGCTGCCATCACTGGAGAGCGTGGCGAATTCGATCGAGAAGCGCGGTCGCGTGGTCGGCGGGGAGCGGGCGAGCGAGTTTTCCATGACCCTGATCATGGAAGACCTCATGAAGAACATGATCCCGTGGCCCGGCCCGAGTGCCCCCGGCGCCAGCATCACCGAGCCGCTAGTGGACGGCATGTACGAGGACCACGAACCGCTCAAGCTCTACATCGCGGGCAACCACGAGGACGCCGCCAACCCGGCCGGCCGCTGCATCATGGGCATGACTCGCAACGGCAAGACGATGATCGCCCTGATCGACCTCATGGAGATGATGACCCGCCGGCACGTTGTCGTCTTCTGGTTCGACTCGATCAAGGGCGCCCAGACCGTCGGCCCGGTGCGTGACGCGCTGGACATCGTGGTGGCCGATGACGTGGAGTCCAAAGATCCGAAGTTGTTCCGCGCCGGCATGAAGGCGTTGCGCCGCCTGATCGAGTGGCGCGCTACCGAGATGGGTCGGGCCGGGTTCCGCGAGTGGACGCCGGAGGTGGCCGAGAAGCTGGGCATGCCGATCGTGGTGGCCCACTTCGAGGAGGCGGACATTCTGTGCGAGATCGCCGGTGACGACATGGTGTTCATCTCCAGCAAGGGACTGTCGGCCGGGGTGATCGGCTCCTACAGCCTTCAACGCGCCGACGCGGTGAGCATGCCGACCGCCCTGCGGTTCAACCTGGGCAATCGGGACTGCTTCGGCACCGGGGACGAGGTCTCGGCCACGTTCGCCCTGGACGATCAGACGATCGCCGCCGGCGCCCGGCCGGACTACTGGGGGCAGGACAAGCCCGGCTACCTGTACCGCCGCGGCATCGGCATCCCGATCCAGCGCCGGCCGGTGCTGGCCAAGGGGTTCTTCGCCACCTTCGATCAGATGGCCGCGCACACCGCCGAGTGGGCGCACCGGATGGACTCGCTCGACCCGGGCAGCGTGGTCGTGCTCGGCGAGTGGTACCAGCAGATGAAGCAGATCATGGCCCGACCTATCGGAGAGGCGGTCCCGATGCCCCTATCCAGCCCGAATGGCAACGGCGCCCGGTCGTCGACGCCACGGTTCGTCATCGAGGACGAAGAGGCCGAGGAACAGCGCGAACGGGAGGAGTACCGCGAGAAGACCGAGGAGGAGATCGCGGAGATGGAAGCGAACGGCGAGTTTGACGACGACTACGAGGACGAGGACGGCAAGGGCGTGGAGATGGACGTGGACCCGACGCAGCCGATCGAGCCGTCGCCACCCGGCACGCCCGACGTGATCCTCCACCACGCACCCGAGGCGCCGAGCAAGGAGGCCGCCGAGTTGGCCTTCGACCGCGCGGCGTTCGAGCTCGCCGCCGATCCGACGCTGTGGGACCCGAAGACGGGCGAGGTGGTCTTCACGGTCGGCACCTTCGTGGACCGCTACGGCTTCCGCTCCCGGCCATGGTTCTCCGCCCGACTGACTGCGGTGCTCGAGGGCAAGGAACAGATCCGGGACCCGGAGACTAGGCGGCCAGCCAACGCCACGCTCTCCCGGGGGGACAAGCCGGGCCAGTACCGCATGCGCTTGCAGCGCCAGCTTGAGGCGGCGTGATGAGCGACTACGTGGAGCTGACTGCCGCTGACCTGGCGCACCGCTGGCGGGAACGGACGGTGCTCGAATCGGTCGATGAGGCAGTCGAGCAGGCCGGCTCAACCGAGGAGTACGCGACGCCCGACTCGGCCTTGCGCTGGCTGCTCGTACTGGCCTGGGGCGACCTGGACCAGGCGCGTCAGCGCGCTATCAATGGGCGCTGGTCGATTGAGTGCGAGAGCCGGGTCTGTCGGGATCATCGGCCTCACTCGCCTCGTTGGGCCGCTGGCGTGGGAACACGTGTCCGTCGATCTGATCCTCGACGGCATCTATGAACGCATCCACGAGGCCATCGGGACACCGACGCGGCTCTCCGGCGATGATCGACGGCGGGCCCGAGAAGTGAAGGATCGGCGTTGGGCTGGTGGCCGTCAGGACGCTGACACCTCCTGACGTTCTCACCGTGAGTGAGCGTCAGCGGCGGACAAACCGGGAGTCAATGGACGCGTCAGAGAGCGTCAGCGAGTGCGTCAATGTGGAGCTAACGGACACGTCAACGGATCTTCGTCCTATAGGGAAAGGCACGTCGCGACGGGTCCGCTGACGCTGACGCTGACGAATTAACGCAGGGTGACGAAACGAGGAGATCATGTCAGACACGCCGAAGCTGCCGGTGCTCGACCTGCGGCGGTCCGGAAGCGAGGTCGAGGCGCAGGCCGAGGAGTGGCGCCGTTGGAACAACGCCATGTACGACGCCCTGATCGCGTGGGCCTACGACATGGAGAAGGCGCTGCGCAGGTCGGAGGGTGGCAATCCGATGATGTTCGGCGCCGACAAATGGGCCCTGGCCAAGCGCACCGTGCGTCCGATCAAGCGAGCGGCCCAGCGGCATCGCCTCATCGCCGGAGACTGGATCATCTACAAGCACCAGTTCTCCGAGCACTTCCGTGGAGCCTCGCGCGGCCGGCACGGCACCGGGCACCGCATCGACGTCAACAAGTAGGAGGGGTCATGGCCCGCAGGAAGCTGTCCCTGGACGAGAAGATCGGCATCGCCGAAGTTGCGGCGTGGCAGGCGCACGGAAAGGCGCATCGTCGCGCATTCGTGTGGCTGACGTACGCCAAGATTCTGCTGCCGATTGCGCTGGCCGTGGGAGTTCCTGCGGGTCTGATCTGGTTGATCGTGCGGACCGTCGGCTCGCTTTCTGTGCCGGGGCTGCCCGACTCCTCGCCGGTTTCTGCGGGTCCGTGGCCGTGGGTTCTGTGCGGCATTTCCGCGGCGGCCACTCTCGCACTTCTGGCGTACCGGTGGGCCAATCCGTACCGCGGGGGCAAGGCGCTGATCGCCGCAGTTTTCGCCTGCATCCTGATTTTCGCGCTCGCAATCCTGTGGGCCCGCGCTGCGTACTGACCGCACGATCAACGAGGAGAAGACTCATGTACGACCCCGACGCGCCGCCCGCTCCGGCGTACCGCCTCACCGACGAACAGCGGCTGGCGATGAAGGCCAGGGACGCCGCCACGCACCGCCGCAACCTCGCGAAGCTACATGCCCTCCACGAGCGCGACCGCCGGTGGCGCCGTCGCTGGCAGATCGTCCTCGGGTCGCTGGTCGCGGCCGCCTTCGTCGGGTTCGGCCTGGTCGTCTGGCAGGCCATCGCGTGGACGAACGGCGAGGAGAGTCGGTGGCTGGCCGACAAGGTCAGCGCGCTCAGCCTCGGCGGCGTCACTACGACCCTGCTTGGTCTGCGCATGTTCTTCGGCTGGCGCCGCCGCCAGCGCGCCACGATGGTCATGCGTGCCGTCGACGCCACCGCCAGCATCCTGCCCGGCACCCGCTGATCGGAGTTGACCATGTTGCGCAAGCTCGCCACCCCCGCCGTCATCGCCTTCATCATCTTTCTCATCGCCACCAAGCCGGACACCGCCGCAGCCGGAGGCGAGAAGGCCCTCGGCTTTCTCGGCAAGCTCGCCACCGGCGCCGCCGACGTGCTCACCGCTTGGACTAGTTGACGTTCCCGCAGGTCAAAGCCCCGGACGCTCGCCCGTGTCCGGGGCTGCCCCATGTCCGTCAAGATCTTTCCCCTACCCCTATGCACAGCGCTGTGCATCATGCTAAGCTATGTACATAAGGAAGACGGGGACGGCAGAGGGAGACGGAAGATGACGAAGACCGAGATCCAGAGGGCACTCAGGTTCGAGGACGAGACCACCGAGACCCTCATCGCCGCCCTCCGCAACGCTGACGACGACGGGATGTACGGCCTGCTGGAAGACATCCGCGAGGCGGCCCGCGCGAGCGCGATCGAGGACATCAAGATCGACCTGGCGGACTTCGGCCAGACGGAAGCGGTCGAGATCATAAAGGCCAACTACTGAGCCGGGGGACCGGGGGGCCGGCCCCCTCCATTCAAGGTCAACTTTGCCAAGGTCAACTTCATCGAGAGGAATCCCGTACACAAAAGATCCGGCCCCCGCTCACCGTGAGCGGGGGCCGGATTTCTGTTGGTCAACTTTGCGGCGTCAGCGACTTCCCGTTCGGGCTTTCCTGCGCCATCGCCTCCTTGATCCTGTCGCGTCCCCACGACTCGCTCATGGCGAACCTGAGCGCAACTTCCTTCGCCGTCGGTGGCGTTCCTGCGGCCGCCCGGTCGCGTACGAACGTCACGGCGTCGGCCATCTGCTGCCGCTTCTGCGCCCACCCGCGGGGAGTTTCTGTGGTCGCGGGCACCGATTCCTGCGGGACCACAGAAATTGGTCGGCGCGGTTTCTGTGTGGCCAGCGCCGCCTCGACGGCCCGCGCGATCGTGGCTTCCAGGTCGACCGGCTCGGGAGCCGTCGGCGTCGGGCGGACCTTCGTCAGCGAAACCCGCGGCGTGTCCGGCAGGGTCCACGGCGAGGAGGCACGCAACCCCATGAGCGCCTCGACGTTCTTCAGCGCCGCCACCTGGCGCAGCATCCGGGCCCGCTGCCCCTCGTCGAGCGCGACCCCCGACGCCCGCACCGCGCGGGCCAGCCTCGCTTTCCGGAACAGCCAGCCGCCCGCGGCCAGCCGCGCCGCCCGATCGGTCGCCCGGTCGCGGGTACGCTCGAGCGCCGGCCGGTTGTCGTCGGCCAGCCCGAGCCGGCTCAGCGCCCGCTCGCGCAGTTCTCGCCCGACCCGCGCCCATGTGCCGCTGCTCACGCCGCGGCGCACCCTGATCGCGATGCCGAGGGCCAGGTGCAGCATCACCAGCGCGAGCACCGGACCGGCCGCCACCCGGACCGGCCCGCCGACCGGCCCGCCGATGACCAGCGCCATGTACGCGCTCAGCCCGCACAGCGCCCACGCCACCACCCGCGCGGGTCCCGGCTTGCCGGGGTTGCCGGCCTCGTCGACCCGCTGAACGGTGTGGTGCATGGCATACCCGCAGGCGATCAGCGCCATCTCGAGCACGGCGAACAAGAGCCCGCGCTCCACGTCGTTGGTGATGTGCAGCTTCTCCCCGAAGAAGTGCCACGACGTGTCGACGGACACGCCGGTGGCGGCCAGCGCCACGATGTAGAACGGCCCGGTGCCGCGCGGCTTCGCGGCGAGCGCGGGCTGACCGCGCCACTCCTCGTTGTCGATCATGGCTTCACCGTCCTCGGCGGCTCGATGTACGGCATGCCCGGCGTCCACCGGTACGAGCGTTCCCACTCGGCCGCCAGGCGTGCGGTTCGGGCGTAGTGCGACTGCACGTCGCACGGGTTCATGCGGCACGCGCAGTCGCGGCGCCATCCTTCGTTGACCACGATCCGGTCGGAGCGCGTCACGTAGTACGGATGGTCGCTCATCATGATCCGGCGCCCTTCGGGGAGATGCGGCCACCGACGTAGAGCGGTGGATCGACGGGTACGTGCTCGTCGACGCGGTACTTGTCGACCGGGGTTTCCCAGAAGTAGGCCATGCCGTTCCACGACAACTGAACGATGTCGATGTCGACCCGCTGATTTGGGCCACCCTTCTGCGTGCGGGTGATTTCCTTGACCCGTGCGACCTCGCTCATGATCCGATCTCCGTTCCGAGGTTGAGCGTCCTCTCGACCAGGAAGACGAACAGGCTGGCCTGCTGGATCAGCGCGTCAGCCTGTTCGCCGGTGACCACGTTCGGGATGCCCGCCTCGGCCGCCGCGCGGTTGCTGGCGCCGGCCGCGAACATCTCGGCCCAGTCGCGCAGTTCGGGAGCGACCAGCACTACCAGCACCCACACGCTCGTGGGTCGACTACGCCGGACGCCGGGAGCGGGGATCGCCCGCGCGGCGAGCACGGCGGCAGCGGCACGTAGCGCGGCCAGGTGCGCCGTCGCGTACCGCAGGCCGGCCGGGCGAGTCTGCCGCGCCTCGTCCAGCCCGGCGCGGGCCAGGGCCAGCAGTTCGCGCGGGGGTCGCTGGGGAAGTGCGTGCGGAGGCAGGCGCAGTTCCTGACGCGTCTCGCTCATGATCCGACCTCCGTCGTCCAGTGCTGGCGCCGCGCAGGCAGACCGCGACGACGCTCGATGTTACGGACGCTCTGCCGCTTGAGGCGCAGGAGCTCGCCGATCTCGTTCTGTCCCGCGCCGGCCGTCGCCAGCCTGACCGCGAGGTCTTCGGCGGCCTTCTGGAGCGCGCGGGTCTGCGCGCGGGAGGTCTCGTACTCCGCGCCGATCCGCGCGGCCTCGGCTCGCAACGTGTCGATCTCGCTCATGGTCATTCGCCTTTCTCGGGCAGTGCGTTGATCCGGTCGATAAGGTCATTGGTGATCTCGGCGACGCCCATGTCGACCGGTCGGGGCACACCGCGCGTGATCTCTTTGACGAACGCGCGGATCTCGGCCACGATGCGCTGCCGCTCGATCGCCGCGCCCTGCTGACGGGCGGTGATGATGGCGTCGTCGGAGCCGAGCCGGCGGGGTCCGCGCGTGAGGTCGTCGGGAAGCTGCGTCATGGTCACACCTTCTGGTCGTAACGCTTGATCAGGGTCATCGCGATGCGGGTGGCCAGCACGTCACCGAGCCCGGTCGGCTGGCCGTCGCGGACCAACAGGCGTCCGTCGTCGATCTCGTCCAGCGTTACGACGGCGGCCGGGAAGGTGTCCATGCAGTCGAGCGTGCCGTCGCCGTTGTTCCGGTAGAACGAACCGGTCCGGCCCTGAACCATGTCGTTGATCTGCGTCCCGCTCGTTGTCATGCTCATAGTGTCGCATGCCGCACAGCACTTGTCTACACGCTCACCGCTTGACTTCACGGGAAGCGCTGTGCATACTAGTGACATGACACAGCGCGGAACCACCGGGATCGAAGAGAACCTAGTCGGACGTACCACCCGCCCGGTCCTGTTCAGCGACGGCGACCACCGCGTACGCCGTCCGGCCGGCACCGAGGTCTACGTCACCGCCTCGCGCGGCACCGGTCAGTTCCTTGTGCGGATCCCCGGCACGCTGTTCACCCAGACCGTCTACGCCGCCACCGTCGAATCGATCTGAGGAGCCAGTCATGACCTCCCTGACCACCGACACCGGTCCGATCGGCTTCACCTACGGCACGGTGTTCACCTTCACGAAGGACATGAGCGTCACCTTCCCCGGTCGCAACCGGCGCCCCGGCGTCCACTTCATCTACACCGGCGTCTCCCCGACCGGCTACTGCTTCGGCGCGTGGGACACCCAGCGCCAGTGCCGCGAGGTCTTCATGAACGAGGACTGGCTGGTCAGGTACATGCGGATCATCGGCCACATCACCACCGTCCCGACGACCGAAGAGGACTGATCATGGCTACGGACTACGCCGAGGGTGACCGGATCTACGCCACCGAACTGCTCGCGTTCGGGGACGCCGAAGACCCCGACTTCGCGATCGAGCGCGGCGAGGAGGGCGCTGTGGCCGAGTTGACCGGCGACGACGCCCATGACCTGCTGATCGAGTGGGACGCCGGATTCCTCGGCACCGTGAACAGCGGCAGCGTCGCACCGATCGGCGAGGAGTAGACCCGTGGCCCGCGTCATCGTTCAGCACGACACCGACTCCACCCTGTTCATCGTGACCGACAGAGGTGAATCATGAGCGCCGACAACTGGGCACAGTGCCCACGATGCACGACGAACGCCCGCGCAGCCCTGGAGCAGCGCGAGATGAAGGTCCACGAAGCCTACGGGACGGTGTCGGTAGAAGAGTTCGACCGTCTTCGTTGGTCCATGCGGGAGGAGCACGGCGCTTTCGAGAAGCGAGAGGCCACCTTCCGCGAGGACTACGAGATATACGGCGCTGAGGACGGAGTCGTCACCGTCAGGTATTCGGGCGCGTGCACGGAATGCGGACTCACCCTCAAGTTCAAGGATGAACACCCGATCCCCGACTGACCGCCGCGCTTCCGACCGGTCCGTCTCGCACGGACCGCGCCGGTGGCCGAACGGCCAGCCCCAACGAGGGAAGGGAAGCCGCTCGTGAGTCATCTTCAGGGCTACGTCACCGCCACCTACGCCGAACTGGTGACGCTGTTCGGGCCGTCGCAGTGCTGGGACGACCACAAGTCGGACGCTGAGTGGGAGATCGAGGTCCCCGGCGTCGGGACCGCCTACATCTACAACTACAAGGACGGGAAGAACTACCTCGGGGCCGAGGGCAAGGCCAAGGAGGACATCACCGAATGGCACATCGGCGGCGACACCGACGCGGTGGTCGAGCCGATCCAGAAGCTGGTCGCGCTCGCCGAACTCTTCATCGAGGAGACCGACCGGGAATCCATTCGGGGCTCGATTACACGCAATGACGAACCGAAGGAGCTCACCCATGGCGGGTGAAACGACCATCACGGTCATCGGCAACCTGACCGATGACCCCGAACTGAAGTTCACCTCGTCCGGCGTGGCGCTGTGCAAATTCCGCGTCGCCAGTACCCCGCGCACGATGGACAAGGACAGCGGCACGTGGAAGGACGGTGACCCGCTGTTCCTGGCCTGCACGATGTGGCGGCAGTCGGCCGAGAACGTGGCCGAGTCGCTGACCCGCGGCGCCCGGGTGGTCGTCGTCGGCCGGCTGCGCCAGCGCTCGTACGAGACGCAGCAGGGCGAGAAGCGCACGGTCTACGAACTGGAAGTCGACGAGGTCGGCCCGTCGCTGCGCTACGCGACGGCCAAGGTCCAGAAGATGCAGCGCTCCGGCGGCGGCTCCGCTGAGCAGCCCGCCGCGACCCGCGCGGCGGAACCCGACCAGTGGGCCACGCCGGCGCCGGCCGGTGGCGGATCCTCCTTCGACGACGCCCCGCCGTTCTGATGGGCGCCGAATCGAGAGTCGAACCGGAACCGGAATCCGTATGGGAGTCGAGGGACGGAGACTGGAAGATCCGCGTCGACTCGTTCGACGGCGCCTACGCGGTAGTGACGGACTTGATCGGGATGCGCGCCGGTAAGCAGCGTCTCGTGCAGCCGGACCACTTCGGGGAGACCTACCTCCCGGTCGAGATGCCCACCCTTGCAAGTTCTGACTACGAGGGATTCCCGCCCTACGGCGACTGATCTGGACACGCGGAAACACCGCACCCCGCCTTTCGTCAGCAGGCGGGGTGCGGTGCACTCGAGGGTGTTACCGGATCATAGACCGTGCCGGCGGCGGCCGCGTCTCCATGGGCGGCGTCGGTGGCGGTGCACCACGGCCTCGGGTGGCATGGGCGGCGTGGAGGGCAGAAGCAGGGCGCCCAGAGCCAGCGCGAGCAGGCCGAAGAACATCACGGCCGGCCAGATCATCGCTCAACCTCGGGCACGGGTGGGTGCCACAGCAGCGCCGTCGCGTCGATGCGATCCACCTCGACCCGCAGCCGCTCCGTCTCCTCCTCCAGCACCGCGAGCCGTGCGGCCAGCAATCGGCCGACCACCCGCCCACGGTGCCAGCGCCCGAGCAGCCAGCCCGCCACGAGCACGGCGAGGAGGAGAGCCGTCGTCCCGATCTCCCCGAGTTCCATCGCTCACCGCATCGGTGCGATGACCGGGCGGAGGTCGGCCAGCACGCCGGCCACGGTGGCGAGGATGTCCCGCGGGCAGTGCTCCACCAGCAGCGACGCCTCCACGTAGTCGCACACCCGGTCGTAGTGCGTCGGCGTGATGTGCAGCCGCGCATGCACCAGGGCCAGTTCGCGGCCGGTGTACTGCGAGTCCGGATCACCGAGCGTCGACGCGAGCAGCGTCACCATGTGCGCCTTCAGTCCCGGCATGTCGACGCCCCGGAAGTAGGCGTTGAACAGCTCGTCGTCGCGGGTGATCCAGAAGTACAGCCGGTCGACGGCGCTGCGCAGCAGGGGTATCGCCACCTGCTTGCCGCCGAGCCGCTCGAACGGGGTGGTGGTGGCGGGCACGGGCGCCCGTCCGGTACTGGCGGTCACGGGCGTCTCCGATCGACGGCGGTGATCGGGAGGATAGCAAAAACCGCCCCGACCGGGGGCGGTCGGGGCGGTTCCTGGGGGCGGGGTTCGAACCCGCCCGTTCCCTACTTCTGCGATGGGGCGATGGTACCGCCCTGAGGAGTCTCGGGCGACCGGTCGGCATCGGGGTCCGGCCGGGCGCCGTACGTCGTGACCATGAAGTCGGCCGACGCGGCGTACGCGTCGGCCAGCGCGCCGGCAACCTCGGTGTCGGTGGGCCCGTCGAGGTAGTAGGTCACGATCAGCTGTCGTGGTAGGTGTCGGTTACCGCGCCCATGCTGTCGTGGTAGGTGTCGGTACCCTGCGTCGATGCGGCGGCAGTTAGGGCCAGTGCCGCGGCCAGCGCTAACGCGGCCAGAATCTTGCGGGTCATGTCGGTTCCTCGTTTCACCGGGGTCTGAGGTGCGTACGGCCTCAGGGTAAACCCGATGGTGCGGTACGGGAAACGTACCGGGAGTGCGCCGCGCGGGGTCTCGGCACGACGCGACCCGTGCGGACAGACGGACGCGTCGGCGTGCTCTCCTCCTCGCCGGGACAGGGGGGATCCGGCGAAGCGGCACGCGCGCGATGCGGGTGCCCTCGTTGGTCATGGATCCTGCGGTTCCTGGCGCAGGTAGAGCCGGTGCAGCGATCCGGGGGTGACGTAGCCGTTCCACCGTTTGTCGACGAACAGGTGCCAGCCGCCGATCTCGGCCGCGCGGTCGCACAGTTGCGAGCAGATCATGCGCTTGCTCATCTCGATGTACGCCCGCAACTTCGGCGTCGGGATGCGCACTCGGTGCAGCGCGATCGCGGCGTAGTCGGCGAACGAGTACGGCACACCGATGAAGCCGAGCGCGGCCTGCGCGACGGCCGGACCGAGCTCGGGCGGGCAGCGTAACCACGCGATCGGCCGGCCCTCGTACTGGTCGAGCGGCGCCACCCGCGCGCCGTCGGGCATGGCCTCGACCACGCTGCCGGGGCCGGACATCACGAAGGAGTGCTGGTAGTTGCTCCAGCCGTCGCCCACCAGCCACTGGCCGAGCCGGATGGCGGCACCGACCCGGCCGCGGATGGCGACCAGGCCGATGTCTCCGGGCCGCGGGGTGTAGCTCACGCGTTCAGTTCGGCTGCTGGCCGGCTCGGCTCACCCAGTACGCGCGGGTCGACCGCCTCGACCGGGCTCACCTGCACGCGGTGCAGCATGCCGAGCACGGCGATCACGGCGGCGGTGAACGTGCCGACCGCCTCCTGACTCCACTCCAGGCCGTACGCCGCGGCGAGCGCGGCCAGCGAACTGATCAGGTAGACGAACACGCCGGGCGGCACGGGCCGCGTGCGCATGGCCACGACCAGCGCGGCGACGGCGTTGATCGCCGTCATGACCAGCGAGGCCTGCTCGGCGCTGAGCCCGTTGAAGTTGAAACCGACGATCCAGTTGAGGATGGCGGCGATCGCAGCGGCGACCAGCGCCCATTCCATCTTGCGGGGCATGATGCCCTCCCTCGTCTCCTATCCGAGAAATCGGATAGCGATATTGACGAATACCACTATGAACGCGATACCCGCCCCAAGCGCCCACAACCTGCCTTGCAGGTTGGCGCCGCTGCTCTCCAATACCTTCAGCCGCGTGTCGCTGGCCGCCGAAAGCCGGTCGGCCATCTCCCGCATCGTCACCAGGTCACGACGGTGCTCGGCGGCCAGCGCCTCCAACTTCTCCATGAGCGCGTCAAAGCGCGCCTCGGCCTCGCGGCGGGTCAGGAAGCTGGCCGCCTGGTCGGCCAGTTGTGCGCGGAACTCGTTGACAGCGTCGAACCGGCGCTCATTGGCCTTCTCCGCCTTGTTGACCGCCTCCTTGGCGGCGTCCAGGTCCGCCTTCGTCGCCTCCTTGACGGCTTGGAGGGCGGCGTCCAGTGCCTGCTGCTGCGCGTCGAAGCGCTGTTGATAGCGCAGGTCCATGTCCTTGAGGCGCTCGTAGCTGCGCATCTCGTGCGCCGCGATCAGCCCGAGCACGTGCTGACGGAGGGTCTCCGTCGTCCAGTCGGAGCCGGGATTCGGCTGCGGCAGCGACACGGGGTCCGTCACGGGCCCTAGCCGGTGCCCTCGCGATCGGCCTGCTTCGCACCCTGTACCACGAGGTCACGGATGGTCGCCAGGTCGGCTTCGCTCAGGTCGTTGCTGCCGGCGTCGATGATCTGCTTCGCGATCACCTCGGCCATCTCGGGCGTGATGCTCAGCGTCGGGCTGGCGGTCAGGTCCGGCCCACACTGCGGGCGCCACGCGGGCGCCCAGCCCCAGACGGTGGTGTTCATGCCGTTGCCGGCCATGAACGATTGCCATCTCTTCAGGTCGGCCTCGTCGGTGATCGGGATGTGGCCGACACCCATGGTCACCAGGCGCACGACCTGCTCGTCCTCGATGCGGATCAGTACAGGCTGCATGTCCTCGTCCTTTTCCTCGGCGTCCCGCACGTCGGGCAGCGACGCACGCCACTGGTCGACCGACCAGCCCATGAGCACCGTGAGCAGCGCCCACATGGCCCAGAAGTCGCCGCACTTCGATCGTAGGAAGCTGATATGGATGTGCCACAGGTGCGAGGCGTCACTGGACGCGTACTCGTCGCGCACCTCGTTCCAGCCTTCGACCTCGGTGTCGATGTCCGTCTGGCCGAACCACTCGTAGAGGATCAGGTCGAGGCGCGGGTCCTTCGGGTCGCGCCCGGACGCGTCCAAGCGACGGCTATAGAGGCCGATCCGCGTGTAGTTGCCGGACTGGGCTTCGGGGAATGTCCAGTCAAACGCGCTGGCGAAGTTCTGCCACCACGGGCCGGTCCGGTTGATCGTGTCCCGGATGCTGTAGTCGTTCGGGAAGTTCGCCAGGTTGTAACTGCCGGGCGCGTGGAAGCCACGCTTGCGGGCCAGGATGCCGCCGAGCTGGCTGGTCGGCTCCAGTTCGCGCAGGCGCTGCCACAACCACCATTCGGCCGGGGTAATCTCGCCCGGTACGCCGGTCACCGCGAAGTCGGGGCGGGTCAGAACCATGTCGCCTCCAGAGAGGGTCTTCCAGACGGCCGGGTCGCGGATGGCCGACAGCGAACAGTCCCCGGTGCCGGGGATCGGGCCGACGCCGTACTGCATGATCGAGAGGTTGGCCCATCCGCCGTAGCCGGCGCGCCAGTGCGGGGAGTCGTCGCCCGGGTAGCCGCCCTGGTAGCCCGCGTTCGGAGCGGCGTGGAGGAACGGCGTCAGGTCGGCCACCTGCCAGCCTTTCGGCTGTAGCCACCAGTCCGCCGAGTAGATCGCGATCTTTTGGCCCAGCAGCCCCTGCATCGTGGTCACGTAGTCGCGAAGGATCTGCTCGGTCGCGTTGTCCTCGCAGTCCACGATGTGCGCCATGCCGGCCGGCCCGCCGAGTTTGACCATGCGGTCGTAGGCCCGTCTGGCGCTCTCCACGCCGCTGATCCGGTTGTCGAGCCACCTATAGGTAGAAATCCCTAGACCGAGCTCGCGCGACGCCACCGCGTAGCCGAGCGCCCACGCGGGCAGCACGTCCTCCTGTCGGCCCCGGTCAAGCTGAATGTTGACGATCCCGAACCCGGCCGCCTTCGCCGCCGACAGGCTGAGCGGGTTGCTTCGCTCCACTTGGTGCCGGCTGACGTCGATCAGGAACTGCGTCACGACATCCCCCCCTAGACAGTCGGACAGTGACTGTGTTACTGTAAGAGCATGGCGAAGACGAGGTACCGGCAAGACGGAACGCGCCGAGCGGTCAGGAACTGGCGGATGGCTCGCCCCGGACACCACTACAACAACTACTCGGGCATGCACGTGGTTCGCGGCCTTGACGACGAGGGTCAGGCCGAATGGCGAGTGTGGTCTGGCGACCCGACCAACGGCGGCCAGCCGGTAACGGGACCACTGTCGACGGTCCAGGAAGCCAAGGCTGTGGCGGATCATCGCATGCGGGGGGACGTGTGATGCCCACGACGAACCCCAACGTGGCCCCGGCGCAGCGCGCGCGGTCGGAGAAGGCCCGTCAGCGCCGCCTGGAGACGGCGATCGCGCTGGTACGTAAGGCCGGATACACGGTCACCGCGCCCGGCCCGATCGTCCGCGATCCGCTGGTGTCGGCCGAGCCGCATGACCCTGTCGAATACTGCGAGAAGTGCCGGGGGTACCGCAGTCTCGACCCGCACGAGTGCGACAACAACCAGGCTTGATCGAATACACAGAGGCGGGCGGCGGGGTTCAACTCCCTGTCGCCCGTTGTGCTGCCCTAGGGTTGGTCGCATGACCGAGAATCTTGAGGCCTACTTCCGCTCGATCGTGCAGTGCCGGAACGGCAAGTACGTGATCGAGCACAACGGGCGCCGGTTCACCTCGCGCCGGCGCCGCTCGCTGCGTCGGACCCTGAGCCGCCTGCTCGCCAAGGAATCAAGCGGTGCTGTTCGCCATGGCGGATGAGGACATGACCGCACTGCGGGTCACCCGATCGTGGGTGCGGGAGTGGACGTACGAGGACGTGACCGTCCCCGCCCACTGGATCTACCGCTGCGTCGGTGACGTCGAACCCGGCCGTGCGTACGCCGTTCAGCACATGGTCACGCCCGAGATGGCCGAGGACGTACCGGCGACAGCGATCGAAGAAATGCTCCGCGAGCAGTGGCACCGACACCTCGCCGAGGCGCTGCGGTCAGGCGGTCCAGGCTGAGTACTGCGAGGCCCCATTCACCCCGCGTACCAGCGATCGGTACTCGTAGGCGATGCCGCTGGCCGCGGTCCAGTCGTCGTACGTCGCGCCGCTCGCCAGCCCGGCCGCCACGCGGATCCCGGTGCTCGTGTCGCCGACCAGTCGGCGGAACAGATCCTGCGACAGCACGGCGGGCTGTGGGCCGGCCGGGGTCGGGTTGGTGATGACCACGCGGATGTAGCCGCCCGAGGTGCTCGGCGTGAAGGCCAGGGCTGGCGTCGCGGGTTCATCGAAGTTGGTGGTGAACGCGTGCACGTCCTCGAGCGTCTGCAGGCCTTCGCTGTTGCGCGTGGTGATCCCGATCGTGTAGCTGGACGAGTCGACCAGCGTCACCGGCACGTCGTAGCTGAGCACGGCGCCGGCCACGAACCCCGTGTCCAGCTCGAGCACGCCGGACTTCCACAGTCGGATGCGGTACGAACCCTGCTGGCCCACCGTCCACGTCGCGGTGAGCGCGTCGCCCGTGACGACCGCGGCGGCCGCCGGCGTGACCAGCGTCGGGGGATACAGCTCGGACGGGATGAACGTGATGCCGGACGAGTAGATCGAGGGCAGGTCGGTGGAATCCCACACCTTGACGTAGTAGGTGTGATTGTCGTCGTTCGGGCTGGCCCACGGCGTCGTCGTTAGCGACAGCGTCAGGTCGTCCATGTAGGTCAGGGTGCCGTTCGGCGGTGTGCCCGAGATCGTCATGCCGAACTCGACATGGGCGGTCAGCGCGGGCGAGGTGGCGACGTGCGTGCGGTAGACCCAGGTGCCGGCCGGCACCGCACCGACCACGGCGCTCGAGGTGGAGATGGTGCCGAGCGCGGCGTTGAGCCAGCGCAGCGTCATGGTGAAACTCGCCCACCCGGCCGGGCTGTAGATCCACGCGCCGACCACCGTGTTCAGCGCCGGCGCCCAGCCGACCCGGGCGTACGCCGTGGCGGTGGCCGGGCTGCCGCTGACCGTGTGCAGCGCGCTGTGGTCGCCGCTGTGGTGCTGCGCCGTGCTGTGGCTGACCGTGCCGCCGGTGACCACGCCGAGCGAACCGACGCCGTTGATGATGTCGAACCGGTCAACGAATCCGGCGGGGAGGGCGACCGCGCTGGTGGCGCTCAGGTTCTTCTGCTCCGTCGGCTGCCACGTCCCGTCCGACGCCCGCCAGTACTCCACCGTGTCGTTGCCCACCTGCCGGCGCAGCGCGTAGGCGGTCTGAACATCGGCCGCGTCAACATCGCTGAAATTCCAGTCGAGGGTAAGCGGCGTGGAGGTCCACATCGCGATGCCGCCCTGGATCGCCCACGTCGGTTGGTTCGGGCTGTACGCCTGCGTCACCGGGTAGTGCACGATCGTATTCGGCGCCCCGGTGTGCGCGATGATCACGTCGAACTGCGCATTGCCGTACGCATTACGCCGCACGCTGTAGTTCTCCGGCGTCGCCCCGAGCACGTCGGTCGTGGTCACCACGGCCCAGGCCGACCACGTACCCGCGCTGCGGTCGTACGTCGTGTAGTACAGGTCGGCGGTGCTGGTGCCCACGGCGTAGACCCGCAGGTCATCGGCGTTGTAGTCGTAGCTCACCGAGCACGAGCGCACCACGCCCTGCGTGTGCGCAGCAGTGGTGCGTACCGTCGTGGCTCCGGTGTGACTGCGGTTGCGCTCGTAGACGCAGACGGTGGTGGTGGCGTTCGGGTTGACGCTGGCGGTCAGATGCCGCCGGCCGTCCCACGACCCTCGGATGCTGTTCTGTGCCGGCACGCTGCTCACCATGATGTAACTGCTGTTCGGGGTGTCCCATCCCCATCCGGTCCAGCCGGCCTTGAACACGTTGATCCGCGCCCGGCCGAACGTCACCCAGAGGTGCGGCACCAGCGCGGTCTTCCCGTCGCCGGTGTGCTCGATGTCCAGCGTCGGCCCGAGCCGGCCGGTGCCTGGCTGCAGATACAGCGTCGGCCCGGCGAACATGTCCGGCGCCAGTCTCGGCGTGCCGTTGTTGGCCGGCCGGAAGACACCCTTGAGGGTGATGCCGTGGCTGGCGCCGCTGACCGTGCCGGCGGCGATGGCCACGTACTCGGCGCCGTACGCTCCGACCACCACGAGGTCAAGCCCGCTGTAGATCGCCGCAGCCACGCCGCCGTTGCTGGCGCTGGCCACCAGGATCTCGCTGCTCCACGTGCCGAGCACCAGGTCATACCGGCGCCAGTAGACGCGATCTTGACTGGACTCGTTGGTGCGATAGGCGACGTGGATGCTGCCGCTGACCGGAACGTACATGGTGACGTCCTGCAGCCCGGTGCGCGCCAGCGTGTTCACGACCGCCCACGAACTGCCGTTGTTGGTCGATCTGCTGAGCTCGATGTTGCCGCTGCCGTTGAGCACCAGCACCCACAGAGTGCCGTCGTCGTAATCGATCCTCGTGTGACCGGAGTAGAGGATCGGGTTGGTGTTCGTCGAGGTAGTGACGGTGCCCATGACCCTCCCCTCAGACCTGCGGCGCGGCTTCGCGGATGTTGAAGGTGTAGCGGTCGTCGGCGTTCATGGTCACCGTGCCGGTGCCGACCGCGCGGCGCCACTGGAGCTTGGCGTCGTACCTCCCCGCCGGGATGTTGAGCAGCTTGACCTGCCGGCCGTGCGGCGTGCGGTTCAGGTCGCCGGAGAACCAGGAGGCGATCAGCGTCGGACCGTACGTGGTGCCGACGTCGAGATCGGTGAGCAGCACCGCCCACTGCAGGTCGGTGCTCGCCACCGTGTAGAAGGCGGTGGCGTCCACGCGGGCGATCAGGCTGCTCGCGGTGCGCGCCTTGACGATCGTGCGGTTGGCCACCACGGGAATGCCGGGCGCGTCGGCGTAGACGCTGGTCACCGTGGTTTCGCCTGCCGCGGTGTACTCGTACTGCCGCTCCGCTGGCCACTGCGCGCCGAGGGACACGAGCACCACCCATGCGCTGCCCACCTGCGCCAGCACCACCCGGTCGCCGGGGGACACGAGCACGTCGCCGCCGATGAGCACCGGGACCGCCGTCGTGTCCTGGTCCATGACGGCCATGCCGGCGGCGTCAGCCGTGCGATCGGCGAACGTGCCCGGCCGCAGCGTCCGCGTGATGGTGCGCCGGATCCGGTCGTCGATCAGGGCCAGCATCTGCGCGTCGAGCGTCACTCAGGCCCGCTCGGGCCAGTGCCAGGACCCCCCGGCATGATCGTCCTCCTGGTGGTGCACGTCGCGGTTGAAAAACATGCCTTCGGGATTGAGCACGGCCAGGCCGACCACATCGTTGTCGGCGACCTCGGTTACGACGGCCGCGCGGCACGTTGACGGGTATGCCTGGCTGCCGTCCAACTTCGGCGGCGTGCCGTGGCTGACGTAGTGAACGATGCGTCCGACGGATGGCTGCATGTCTGCTCCTATTGAAGAACGGTCCACGCCATGGTCTGGTCGGCGGTGCTGGGCGCGAGCGGCAGGATCCACTTCGTCACCAGCACCTCGTGCATGCCGAGCGCGCTGTCCATGACGTAGCAGCGGTCGAAGTGCCAGTGCAGCGGGTTGGCCAGCGGCAGGCTGAGCTCGATCGTGGTCGGCACGCTCATGTCGGCGGCCACGCGCCGCTGAACCGCCGTCACGAGGGCGGACTGATCGGCGGCGTCCACCAGGATGAGCGGGCCGGTGATGACCCGGCCGCGTGCCTCTACGCTGGTGGGCCCGTCGATCTCGTTGGTGTAGGTGTAGATGCCGTCGCCCTCCTCGGGCGTGGCTCCTTCGATGTTGTTCTGCCGGCCGCCGATCCACCGGTTCGGCGTGTCGAAGTAGTCGTGGTTCACGACGCGCACCACGCTGAGCTGCGAGGCTTCCGCACCGCCTTCTCCGAGGTACACCCATTCGGCCGCCCGGTCGCGCGGGCTGGTGTAGGCCTCGCAGCGCAGGCGCCCATACCAGTCGCTCCAGATCCCGGCGTAGCCGACGCTGGCGAGCAGGTCGTTGACCACGGTCAGCCACGTGGTGTTGTCGTCGATGGGCCACACCCGCGCCGCCGGCATGACGGCAGCGGACTGCTGCGGGTCGATCACGTAGCGGCTGAACCCCTGCGCGATCAAGATGGCCTCGACGGCGAGAAGGACGCGATCTCCGGCCAGCAGCGAGTAGGACGATCCGACGCGGTTGGCCAGGCGCAGCAGGATGTCGTACCCCTCTACGGAGTACGTGATCGGCGTCCGTGATACCTCGGTGGTCGGAATGCTGGTGAAGTAGGCACCGAGATCGAAGCGAACCCCGTCGATCGTGTAGTACGGCCGTACCAGCGAGCGCCCCCAATCCAGCGGACGCAGCAGCTCGAAGGACGCCGAGCCGTGCAGGTTGGCGTACGACTCCCGGCCGACCGACCCGCCACCGAGCCAATCGGTGATGTCCTCCTCCACCTCGAGGTCCATCCCGATGAGCTCCAGCCCACTGCCGATGGTGCGCGACGGAGTGTCCCGGATCAGCTCCGTGATCTCGGTGACGGTGTACGCGTCACGCGGGGCCACGTTCGGCGGCTGCACTACACGCCCTGTTCGACGCTGACCACCTGCAGGGTGATCGATACGTTGTAGCTGGTCAAGCGGTCGGACACCTCGCCGGGGCTGACCTGGAAGTAGGTGCCGTTGAACAGTTGCCCTCGGTTGTTGCGCACCTGCACCGCCTGTCCCTTCCACGAGCGCAGGATGTCCACGCTGGCGGTCGGGACGTCGACCATGGTGAAGCTGTAGGTACCCGCCTCGCCGACGGCGCTGACGCTGGCCTGACGACCGCCGGCCAGGTGCTTGACCTCGCCGATGTTCGTATACGCACCGGCCCGGTCGGCACTGTAGGCGCTCACCGCGTCGCCGGTGCTGATCAGGTTAATCCAGAGTCGATCGAGCGTGAGGACGGTCATGCGTACTGCCTTCCGAGCCGCCGGGCGCTGGACATGCCGCCGGTGAGCGCGCCGGCGATGGCACTCGCGAGCGCGGCGATGGTGCCGCCGTCCAGCCCGACCGTGGCGCCGCTGGGCAGCACGAGCTCGGGCTTGCCGGTGCCGTTGAAGGTCGGGGGATTCCATCCGGGCATCATGTAGCCGCCGCTGTCCATGACGCGTCCGATTAGTCCGCCTTCTGCCATTGCGATATGAATGTGATCTCTGTGTAGAGCGTCCTGTCTGCCCATACTTGCCCGACGGCGTCCACGTGTGATGTAGTATCCACCCTTATTCGTCGTGTGGATCAACTCCAGCACGCGCGGCATAATGGACATAAAAAAACCAGCTAGGGCATCCTGGTTATATCCCATCCAGTCGACCGCCCTCCCGCTGCCGTGCCACAGAGGGTCACCAGGCCGATACGCATTGCCAAACGACCCGCTCGGCGGGCCGGTGCTGCGGATGAGCGAGACGACCGAGCGCCACACGCCGCTGTCGCCGCGCTGCGCACCCGGCGAGGAGGGCCAGGCGCCGAAGCCGGGGCCCGCGCCGGTCGGGCCCATGTCGCCGCCGAACGCGCCGAAGCCGAGCTTGCTCTTCACGAACTCGACCAGCGCGCTGACCATCTTGCTGCCGAGCCCGGCCAGTATGTTGACCATCCGGCCACCGCCGGGGATCTTCCCCACCAGATCGCCGATCTGATCCTTCACCCAGCCGGCCGGGTCCATGATGGCGCCGATCATGCCGCCGTCGGCGTAGCCGAGGATCCCAGCGTTGATCGCGTGCAGCAGGCCGCGGTGCTTGCGGGTCTGCCGACTGTTGACCACCATCTCGCCGGTGGCCAGGCCGATCGCCTCGCCGTTCGGCCCGCGGGCGACGCGGTTGTCCGCGGTGGACGGTGGACCGGCCACCTCGCCGCTGTACTCCCCGCCGGCATGGAAGCCACCGACCGGCTCGAGCTTGCCCATGCCCGGGATCCAGCCCGCGACCTTGTTGAAGGTCCCGATGATCCCCTTGTTCACGATCACGTTCACGAAGAAGTCCACCGGCGCCCGGGTGACGCCCTTGAGTCGGTCCCACCAGAATTGGATCAGGTCGACGCCGGTCCGGAATGCGTGCGGGATCTTGTTGACCACGAGGTCACTGATCGGCGCCACGAAGCTGGTGCGGAACCAGTTGATCAAGTTCTGGAAGGTCTGCTGCCAGCCCGCGACCATCGCTCGGGTGAAGTTCGCGAGCCCGGTGAAGAACGACTTCACGTCGTTGACCGCGTTGCCGAGGCTGACCACGATCTTCGTCTGGAACCAGGACACCACGGCGTCCCACGCGGTGATCACGGCGCGCGCGGCGATCTCGAGCACGGCGCGGTACGCGGTGATCGTGTTGCTCCAGCGCAGGAACCACGCGATCACCGTGACGATGACCTCGACCAGAACGGTGCTGCCCTGCGCTAGCCACGCGATCGCCTGGATGATGGCGATGAACGCCGGAGTCAGGTCGATCAATGTGGGCAGCAGGGCGATGATGAAGTCGGACAGCGCCGGGATCAGCGGCAGCAGCGCCATGAGCGACTCACCGAGCGCTTCGACCAGCGGGATCAGCTCGGGGCCGAGCTTCTCGGCCAGGTCCACCAGGTCCGGAAGAATCCGGCCGACGTGCGCGCCGAGCTCCACCAGGCCCTGCTCCACGAAGTCGGCCACGACGCCGACCAGCGCCTCGAACACCGGAGCGAGCGCTCGCAGAATCGGCTGCAAGCCGCTGACCAGCAACAGTAGGAACTCCGTCACCATCGGCAGCACGGTGCGGATGGCGTCGGACATCGCGCCGCCGATGATCTGCGCAAGCTGGATGGCCAGCGGCAGCACCGGGCCGAGGACGCCCGAAATTACTTCGCCGATAAGGGCGAGTTTGTCGGCGAGGAGGCCGAGGATGGCCTGCCCCTCGGCGCTCTCCAGAAACGTGGCGAACTGGCCGGTGAGCACGGACAGGCTCTCCAGGAAGGTGTTCGAATCGCCAGTTATCCCGTCGAAAATCGAATCGAAGATGCTGCCGACGTTGACCACCAGCCGCATGAGCTGGCTGAGCGAGGTCGCGCCGTCCTCGAAGAACTTCGCGAGCGCGCCGTTTGCCGCACTCTGCTCGACCAGCATGGTCAGTTGCGTGACGCCCGACACGATCTTGTTGACCAGCATGTCCGCGAACGGCTGAGCGAACTGCGCCAGCGTCAGGAACATCTTGGTCAACGGACCGCTCAGGTTCAGCAGGCTGCCGAGCGAGCCACGGATGCCGGCCAGGATCGTCGCCAACTGGCCGCTTCTGGCCGAGTCCGCGAACGCGCGCGAGACCGCGCCGCCGGCCTCACCGGCATCCCGGCCGATCAGGACGAGCTCGGTACGCAGTTGCTTGATCGCCGGACTGGCGACCAGCGAACGGAATCCAACCAGAAACGGCTCGAAGAACGCCTGTTGGACCTCCGTCTGAAAGCCCTTGAGCAGGGTCTTCGTTTCCAGTAGGACGCCGACAAACTCCTTGGCCGCCGGAGCCAGCTTCTCGAACGCCTGCCGCTGCTTCTTCGTCGGATCGCCCGAGAACGCGCCCTCGATCGCGTCACCGAGGTTGTGGAAGGACAGGGCCAGGGTGGCGACCAGCACGCCCGTGGCGGCGATGGCCAGCGGGAGCGCGGCACCGACCGCGCCGGCGGCCTGCACGATCGACCCGAGCACGCCGATCAGGGGCTGCAGCAATGGCAGTGCGGCTACGAGCGCGCCGATGATGAGCTTCCAGCGCATGGAGAACCCGCCGCCGAACGCGCTACCCGAACGCTCGCCCGCGGTGCTGAACGCGTCGATGACGCCCGACACAGCGGTCGGGCTGATCACCGGATGCACGTGGATCCGATGGATCACGTTCAGGTAGGTGGCGGCGAAGATCCTCCACTGCGCGCGGAACGCGGTCAGGTCCAGGCGCACCTTGATCGCGAGATCGCGGGCCCGGAACGCGGAACGCGACAGACCGCCCGGCGCCAGCACGGGGCGGATGGTGATGGTCTGGTCGGCCAGGTAACGCGCGGCAAACACGCTCCACTGCGCGCGGAACGAGGTCAGTTCAAGTTTCGGCTTCACCTCGAACGAGGTGCGACTCAGTCGGGTCGCTTCGGCGGCGACCTCCGCGCGGAAGACGGTGAAGTCGCCCCGGATGCTGACGAAGTAACGAGCGAGGGAGATGGCCACGCGGCTCTACCCTCCTGCCGTCAATCCGAAGGCCTCGCGCAGCACGGCCACCCGGGATGTGTCCGCCGTACCGCCGACAGGCTCGGCGAGGAGGAGGCGATGGAAGTTCTGCCGGGCCTCGTGCGGGTCGGGTATCTCCGCCTCGCTGCCGGACATCCGCGCGATCAGGGCGGCCTGCGTCTGCACCGAGACCTGCCGGTCGAGATCCTCCAACAGGAGTGCGTAGGCCGTGGTACAGGCGAACCTCAGGCCGACTCCGCGTCCTGCGCCGCGACGTGGCGGGCCAACGCCAGCTTGAGATCCGGCCGACCGTCCAGTTCGCCCATCGCCTGCTGCGCGACCGCCCGCGACCGCGAGCTCTCCGCCGCGGCCCTCCGTCGCTCCGCCCGCACCTGAGAGGAAGTGCCGCCCCTGGATTTCTTGCTCGCGCCGCTGGTACTCGACGCAGAGTCGGAGGGTTGCCCAGTAGGAAAACCCGAGGCGGCCTCCGCTACGGCCTCCGTGATCGCCTTGACCACGGCGATGATGTCCTTCAACTGCTGCCGGTTGGCCTTCGCCGTGCGCCAGAACAGATCCCGATCGTCCGGGTGGATGTTGTCGCGCAAGAAGCCCGCGACGCCGCCCATGACCTCCTTGGCGCCCTCCTCGTCTTCGATGTCGACCTCCCCGAAGGCCGACATGAGATCGGCCACGCCGAGGTCGGTGGCGTCGGGATGTACCCGGATCATCTCGCCGAAGTACTCGAAGTCGAGGTCAACCGCATCGCGCTGGACGCCGAGACTGCCGAGGCTGGCCATGTAAATCTCCTATCGAGGTTCACGGAAGAGTAAGATAGGAACTGTGATAAAAAGTTGCACAATCGAGGGATGCCCGAAGTCGCACCAGGCCAAGGGCTACTGCCAAAGCCACTACACCTTTTGGCGGAAGTACGGCGACCCCCTCGCGAGGCGGAACTTCCCGGCAGGCACTCGGCCGTGTTCGGTACCGAACTGCCCAAACTTCGCGGCCGTCAAAAAGATGTGCTTTAAGCACTATCAGCGGCAACTTCGAGGCGAGTCCTTAACCCGCGATCGCGAACGTGGCGACGGTGCGGTTAAGGACGGATACGTCTACATCACCCGCGAAGGACACCCCTCGGCGCGCAAGCATGCCAACTACGTGGCCGAGCATCGATTGGCAATGGAGCGGAAACTAGGCCGCTACCTCACCCCCGAGGAGAATGTTCACCACCTGAACGGGGTGCGTGACGACAACCGGATCGAGAACCTCGAACTGTGGAGTACGTCGCAACCGTGTGGACAGCGCGCACGCGACAAGCTGAAGTGGGCTCGGGAAATCGTGAACCTGTACGAACCCGATGAAGATAAACTTTAGGTCCCCAAACGGGCCGTTCCTGCCGCATAGTAGGCAATCGGCTGCCCACTTGTCGGAACCTCGAAGTTGAACGTACAGGGCAGCAGCGCCTTCGCGGGCGCGCGCTGGAAGGCCTGCTCGATCGTGCCCGAGTTGATCGCCTGGTACATCACAACGCGCATCGTGTGGTCCAGGGACTCCCAGCCGATCATCGCGCGAATCTCGGCGCCAGGCGTCGGCAGCAGGTACTTGCTCGACAGCGTGACGCCGGCGCCGGACACGGTGGACAACGTGCCGCCGTTGAAGACGCGCTTGATCGTGTTCAGCGTGTAATTGGTCAACATGAACGAGATGGAACCCGAGCGCTCCACGGTGGCGTACCGGATCGGGTCGAAGAACTCGGCCACGCGGATCGGCTCGACCTTCGTGTCGTAGGCCAGCTTCGAGCCGTCTTCGGTGGCGCCGAGCGGAATCCACGCTATCGGCCAGGTGTCGGCGTCGTAGGTGCTCGCCAGCGCGGCGTGCGTCGGCTCGGCGCTGAGCAGCGGGGCCCAGAAGAGATATCCGGGGTCCGTCAGGATCAGTGGGGTTGCATAGGAGAGGGCCATGCCGGCTCAGCCTTTCTTCGCCGTGGTAGCGGCCGAGTCGTCCGCGGCCGTGGTCTTCGCGGGCGCCGCCTTCTTGGCGGCCTTCTTCTCCTTGCCGCCGAACGTCATCGGTGGCGCCGGCGCCGCATCGCTCTCAGCCGCCTTCGCCGACCGGTAGGCCTCCCACGCCTTCGCGCTCGGGTGGTCGGGGTACTGGCTCACGTAGTCGAGGAACGTCTTCACGTCGTCGTCCTCGGGATGCGCCTCCACGTAAGCGAGCTGCGGACGCACCTGGCCGCGCTCGGCGTACCCGAGGCGCTCGACGTTGCTGATCGGCACCGGGTCACCGGGGTTGTATGCGGGCGCGTTGCCGGCCGTGATCAGCTCGGCGGCCTCCCACTTGCTGTACTCGCGCACCTGCGCGGCCGCGTAAGCGGCGGTCTCCTCGTCGAGATCGAGGTCGAGCGGTTCAGACATTCGGACCCTCCGTGGGCACTAGGAACGGATTGGCATCCATGTGGCGAGTGCCGAACTGCTGGAAGCGCATGTAGCCGGCGGCGGTCGACCAGGACACGCGGACCTCCCAGCCGTCCGCGTCCAGCACGGCCTCGCTGCGGATGGTGCTCGCGCCGAATCCGGTGCGTTTGGGCGCACGGGCGCGGGCCGGGCCGACCACGTTCTGGTCGGCGACCTTTTCGAGCTCCTCGCGGTTGTCTACGTTGCGAGCCAGTTCGCGCCAGCCCATCTCGTCGAACTCGACGGTCACCTTGGACAGGCCAACGGCCACAGGATCACCTCACAGGTAGGAAACGACCTGCACCATGAGGGTGAACAGGGTCTTGGACTCGTCGGCGGTGCGGCCGCTGGACAGCTCGGTGGCCACGATCTGCCACCACGAATTCACTCCGGCCGGTAGCGTGTTCGCGCCGAGGGTGTCCCGCACGACCTGGCCGAGGGCGATGGCACGCTGCTCGGTCACGGACGGGTCATCGGCGGGATCAATCACCTGCACGTAGACGGGAAACGTGGCCGTCTCCATCGGAAAGTCCTGATCCCACGTACTGGTGCTGCGGGTCAGGCCGAAGAAGATGCTCTCGCGCTGGGCGTCCTGTGCCGGGTCGACGTACTCCACCTGGACGTCGGCGAGCGGTTCAGCCGTCTGCGTCTTCGCGGCGAGGAGAGCGAGCAGTCCGCGCTTGGCCACGTCGACATTGGTCAGCCGCGTCATCGCACCCCCTCGCCTAGGCTCAGCGCATGACGGAAGATCCGGGCACGGTCGTACTTCGGCATCACAGCGACACGGGGAACGTGACGGTGCTGCATGCCGATCCCGTGATCCGCGTGTCCGTCGAGTTGCTCGACACGCTCGACGCGCCGTGGTGGGACGGCGAGGTGCTGGTACTCGATACGGCGGCGCTGTACCGATACCGGCCGGTGGACGATCGGGCGACCGACGGATGTCGGATCTTCGAGCGGATCGGCACGTAGATCGCTAGGGCGTCCAATCCACGGTTCCGACCCCAGTTGCGGCGAACTGGATACCGAACGTGCCGTTCACCGTGCTGAAGGCGGTCACGAAGTCGATGAGCAACAGCAGGGCGTCGGCGGTCGGGGTGGTCAGCGCGTCGGCGTAGAGGCGGGCGGCCATCGCGCTGGTGAGCGTCGTAGCCGACACGGCCACGTCGTTCATGTCCCACATCATCGTGCCGGCCGGACTGATCGTCAGCGTCGGCGCAAGCGAGGTGGCGCCGGCGGCCGCGACGGAGAACAGGACGCCGCCGGTTGCCCAGCCGGTGCCGAAGACCTCGTTGGTGCTGTTCCACGTCACGTCCGTATCGAAGTTGGGCGTGTGCGTATCGCTGATCAACGCGATCTTGTGCGTAGCCAGGGTCAGATCGATGCCGACGTTGGTCACATCGAACTCGTCGATCATGTTCTGCGTGTACCAGCCGGAGGCGGTGATAGCCATGATCTACTCCCCTGCCCTGCGTGCGCGCTGGATCGGTCCGGTCTGGCTGCGGTTGACCCGGTGCGACTGACGGGCGAATACGAGATCGTGTTTCGCCGCCTCGTACTCCTCGCGAGTGGCGTCGTCCGGACTCTCCAGATAGGCGGCCTGCGCGGCGACGTAGGAACCCGTGGCGTCGGCGATCTCCTGCGACATGTAGTCCTCAGCGCGGAAGCCATCATCGTCGGGCCCGTTCAGTCCCATCGGCGGGTTCTCGTTGACCAGATCGGTCACCTCGGCGTACTTATACGGAAAGTGCTCGTCGGGATCGGCGAGTCGGGCCGTACGGACCATGGCCTGAGCGGCAACGATCGCCTCCCCATAGCTGCGTGGTGCTGCCTTAGCCATCCGTGACTGCCTTCCCGCTCGATCTGTCGATGACCATCCGGACCGTTGCCGGACGGGCCACCACGTCCTGTCGGTCGCCCTTGACGTTGTGCTCGGTGACCGTGCCCGCCTCGTTGGTGACGCTCTTCCACGCCTTGCCGGTCTCGGGGTGTTCGCGACCCTCGCGGATCTGATCGCGGCTGCGCCGGCCGATGATGCCGAGGCTGAGCAGCTTGTCTCGGTAGGGGTTGGACATGACCCGCCTTCCGTCAGTCGAGGACCGAGGCCGTGGCGCCCACCGGGTCCAGGGCGGAGGCGAACACCGGGCCCGTGTCGGCGGAGACGCTGAACGTTGGGCCGCCGCCAGGAGAGGACGAGGTGGTGGTGCCCTCCACGCCGAAGTACGGGAGCGCAGCGGCGACGAGCACGGCGACCGTGCCCACCCGGGCGGTGGCAAGCACGGTCACCGGCTGCGGGCCGCCGGTCTGTAGCGCGGTCGTGCCGACCGAGGCCAGGGCAACGACGGTTGCGGCCAGCGCGGTTGCACCCGCGCGGATCGCCGCGGCCGGGACAGCCGAGGTAGCGCCGATGGTGACCGGGGCGATCGTCACGCCGAGCCGGATTGCGGTGGCCGGGACCGCGGCGATCGCCTGCACCGTAGCCGGAGCCGACCGGGCGCCGAGGCGGACAGTCGGAACGGGGACCGCCGCGACGGCGGTCACGGTGATCGGGGCGGCGCGGGTGCCCGCCTGCACGGTGACGGCGCCGACCAGGCCAACGGCCGTCACCGTCGTTGGGTTGGTGTTGGCCGAACCGCCGAGCGACGGCGCCAAAACCGAGCCGATCGCGGCGACGGTGGCCGGGGTGACGGTGGTCGAGGCGGTCAGGGCGACCGCGGCGACCTGACCGCTGGCCGCGACGGTGGCCGGGGCCGGGGCCGCACCGGCGCGGAGGGGCGAAGCGCCGACGGACGAGACCGCGGGGACGGTGGCCGGCGCCGGCCGGGAGCCCGCGCGGACGATGACCGCGGGGACGGTGACGGTGGCCGCGACGGTGATGACGCCGACTGCCACGGACAGGCGCACCGTCGCGGTGCCGACCGTCGCGGTTGCGATGACTGTGGCGGGTGTGGCGATGGCGCCGGCGTGCGTGGCGACGGTGCCGACCTGGCCGGCCGCGGCGACCGTGGGCGGGGTGGCCGCGGGCTGCGGCGGAACGATCTCGCCGACGCCGGTGGTGGCTCCGACCGTGGCGGGGCTGACGGTCCCCGCGGCCTGAACGGAGACGGCACCGACGCCGGCGACCGCGGGGATCGCGGTGACGGTCGCGGTCGCGCCTGCCTGGCCGGTGGTCGTGCCGACCGAGGCGACTGCGGTGACGGTGGCGGGGGTGACGGTCGCGACCGCCGAAGTGCCGACCGTACCGACGGCCGCTGCGGCAGTAACGGTCGATGGCGCGGGCGTGGCGCCGAGCCGGACAACGGGAGCACCGACCGCGGCTGCGGCCCCGACGGTGGATACGGCGAGGAGGGCGCTCAGCCGGACGGTGGGCGCCGGAACGGACGCGACGGCGACGACGGTAGCCGCATCCTTGAGGGCGCCCAGTCGGACAGTCGGGGTCGGGACAGAGGCAACGGCGGCCACAGTGGCGCCGGTAGCCGTAGTGCCGGCTTGTTCGGTCGCGTCACCTACCGCCGCGACGGCGGTCACGGTAGCGACTGCCGGGGCGGCGCCGGCCTGGCCCGCCGGGGCCCCGGCGGTGGCGATCGCGATTACGGTGGCCGGGGCCGGGGTGGCGTCGACGGCGGTGATCGTCGTGGTGCCGAGGATCTCGACCAGGATCTTCGTGTGCGCGCCGACGCTGGCCGTACCGGTGACGCCGTAGGCAGTGGTGCCGGCAGCACCCTGATCGGCCCAGTCGGCGACGTAGACGCTATACGAGCCGGCGACCTCCTGCGCCTCGCGCTGAGTGCCGACCGTCGGGGTCCAGGCCAGACCCGCGACGACGCCGGCCGACCAGTCGCCGATGGCGCCGAGCACGAGTGACCGGGAGTCGACGCGATCGAAGCTCAGGGTCTTGGCGGTCGACACGTCGATCAGCTGGGCGCCGAATCCGACGCCATCGGCGATCACCCATACGGCAACGCCGAACGGCTGGACCGTGCCGGTCCGCGCGACGGTGAACGTGCCCGAGCCGGCGGTGTCGGCGGTGCCGGTCCACAGCCCGCCCCAGCATGACGACGCCACGGCGGACGCGCTGACCAGTTCAAGCGACACGCCGCCGGTCACGGTCAGGGGCGCATCGCTATCCGCACTCAGGGCGATGGCGACGATCTGATCACCCTCGGTCCACGACACCGAGCCGGTGGATTGCGGCGTGGAGGACGAGTTCCACGAGCTCTCGCCGTAGGCGCTGATCGCGGCCGGGCCGAGGATCTCTCCATAGGTGGGCCGAAAGTAGCGCGCCACACCACCGATGCGCGGGGCGACCGGGAAGTTGCGGCCGAAGACCAGGGGCATCGCGGGCCTCCGGTCCGGTCAGCGGGTGTCGCTGTGTACGGCGATCGGGTTGGTCAGAATCCCCGGCACGCCACGAACCTTGAACGGGGCCGGACCGGGCCAGCCGGTGTTGTTGAGCTCCAGTCCGGAAAAGTAGGTGGTCGGCTTGTTCGCCACGGCGAACGCGCTGCCGAAGGCGAAACTGTTGGAGTTGGCCGCGCCCATGTTCCAGCCCGAACCGGAGATCGTCTCATCGGGCGTGTCGGAGTCCGGGTCCAGATACAGGTTCAGCTCAGCGGATCCGACCGTTGTCGAGTACAGGTACCGACCCTCAACTCTCACCCATTCATTGATGGGCAGCGAATTGGTGGTGATCTGTGACGACGTTCTCGCGCCGTTGAGGATGTACAACTTCCCGCTTACCGTGCCGATTTCGCAGTGCCCCGTGTAGACGGCGCCGTTGTCGGACTCGAAGATCGTCATCCGCGTCGCACCACCAGGAAAGGCGGTCAGGTAGACGTACTCGCGCCACCACACCTGAGTCTGCGTGCCCATCGCCGTCGACCAGATCACGGCATTGTCGTTGGCCGTGGTCGAGGTGGAGATCTCCATGACGTACTCGGCCGTCCCCCGGCCCAGCGCGACCGCATCGGTGTAATGCAGCATGCTGCCCGAGCCGGTCGGGGACACGACCTGAAAGGCATCGTTGCCCGGCACGTCGTCGCTGTTCGCCGCGGTGATGGCCGTACCGTCCGGCCCGCCGTCGAAGTTGTTGCGCAGCGTGGTCACGGGAATCCCTCAGTGCTCGAAGAAGACATCGACGCGGGCGCTGCAGGCCAACGTGCTGGTCAGGCGCAGGCAGCGCAGCGTGCTGACCGGCCAGAACATCTCCCGGCCGAGCGGCATCGCCATGGAGTACATGCCGGGCAGCGGCAGGATCCACGAGGGCAGGCCGCCCGAGGCGAGCGTGCCCGGTGCGGCGCTGTGGTTGACCTTCACCGTGCCGGTCAGGGCGACCGGACCCTGACCGGTGCCCAGTTTCAGCGGGGTGACGGTGGTGCCGGTACCGGTGGTGGCGTAGGTCATCCACTCGACGATGCACGTGCCCAGCGCGGTGGCCGACAGGGTGACATCCAGGCCGATCAGGGACAGGCCGTACGTCGCGCTGGACGGTAGCTCCACCACCACTTTCGCGGTCGCGGCGACCAGGGTGACCGTCCCCGTGGGAACTACGTACTGGGTGGCCATTCACTGCTCGAAGTAGAGGTTGATCCGCACGTTGCCGGCGGCGACCGCGTTCAGTCGCAGGCACCGGTTGATACTCGCGGGCTGGAAGAACTCGCGACCCGAGGGATAGAGCACGGAGTACATGCCGGGCAGAGGGATCACCCACGAGGGCAGGGTCGCGGACGCGAACCCGGCCGGCTCCACCGTGTCGGCAACCTTGACCGTGCCGGTGTTCGCGGCCACGCCCTGGCCCGTGCCGTACTTCAGCGGAGTGGCCGTGGTGCCGGTGCCGGTAGTCGTGTACGTACCCCACTCGACTACGCAACTGCTCGCGGCGGTGTGGGAGAAACTGAGCTCGAGGCCGATGACCGTGAGGCCTGCCGTCGCGCTGGTGGGCAGCTCGATGCACGTCTTGGCGGTCGCGGCGACCAGCGCGATCGAGCCGGTGCTGACGCTGTATTGAGTGGCCACTACGCACGACTCCCACAGGCGTGCACGACCGGCCCGCCCTGGCCGGCGGTCACGGTCAGGCCGACGACCTTGCCGTCCTTGACGTCCTCGTCCAGCCAAGCGCCGTCGGGTACCTCCCCGCCGCATCCCGTGCATCGGTAGGCGAACCCGGCGTGCGTGACCAGCGGGGTGTCGCCCGGCTCGGTGGGCACCTTGAACGGCTTGAACTTCGCCATCACGCCTCACCCGTGTAGGTGCCGGCCATGCCGTTCCAGTTGTTCTGCACGGTGAAGTTGACGCTGACGTCGGTCTCCATCTCCATGCTCTGGCCGCTCGCACCGCCGACACCGTTGGCCGCGTAGGGCACGGCGAACGTGGTGGTGCTGCCGACGGTGGCCAGCGTCCACACCCCGTTGATCGCCGTGTTCACAAGGTGGTTCTGGATCTCGACCACGTCACCGACGGCCAGGCCGTGGACGGCGGAGGTGGTCACGACGCTCGGGTTGGCGTTGGTGCTGCTCGCGATGTTGATCGATGGGAACCAGGTCAGGGACGCGCCGGGATCGCTGGCCACCATGGCGACGAACGGGTCGATCCACGCCGTCGGGCTGGTGAGGACGCGGTTGGCCAGGATCTTGCGCTTGGCGAACACGGTGGTCGTCTGCGCGCCGATCGCCTCGGCCATCACAGTCAGGGCGTAGCGGGTCATGGCGCTGAAGATGCGCGCCTGGTAGCCGGGGTCGTTGCGGAATTGGGTGCCCTGGCTGAGGGTCAGTGCCATGTCATCCTCACGCGAAACCTAGTGGTGGAGCCTCGTATCGCTGGTACACGGCGTCCACCTCGGGGATGCCGGTGCTACCACGGGTCGGCAGGGTGACGCGATAGACGGCTCCGTCCGGCGTGGAGTAGGAGGCCACGCGGTCCGGCACGCCCGAGCGGGTCAGGTTCAGCAGGCTCCGGAGCCTGTACATCGCCTTGTCCTTCAGGTCCTCGGGCGGGTAGTCCCACCCGTGCTCCACCTCGACGACGATGTTCATGGCGCCGTAGGGAAAGAGCCCGCCGTCGAAGCGGGTCAGGCGCCCACCCGGGTCGACGGCGATGTTGGTCAGCGGGGTGACGATGCTCGCGGCGCCGGGCTGGATCGTGGTGCTCAGCGCGCGAATGGCCCGCAGTTTCTGTTTCGGCACTATCAACGCGGTGGTGCCGTCACCCGAAAGAATGAATCGATCGAAGCGGGGCACGAACGCCCATCCACAGATGCGCTCGCATTCGAGTTCGACGGCCATCCGCTTGTCGGCCAGATCGGAGGTCGGGTAGCGCACGGGGTCCGACAACGAGGAATCGGAACCCCGTGCCTCGGCGAGTCCGAAAAGAAACCCGCCGACGATCTCTACCCGGTCGGTCAGAGTCACCGTCGACCCGCCGACGATACCTACCCACGACACGTCGAGGTGATCCAGGTCCGGCTGTCCGGGCAGGGTGTAGGTGTAGACGCCGGTGCTCGGGTGGGTGGCCGCGGTCGGGCCGGCTACCACTGTGCCGTCGAGTCGGGTGACGGTGACCGACATGCCGGCCGTCGCGTCGGTGAGCGCCTCATCGATGTGGACGGTGCGCGTCAGGACGGCGCTGGCGGTGCGCTGCACGCGGATCACGGACATGCGCGCACCTCCCGGCGATTACGATGACGGCAGTGCGTTCCCCTGAGAACAGGTTCGTGCGGACCCAGTTTTGCAGCACCCGCACCGCGCCCTACCCCAGCAGGCGGGCGAGCATGGCTCCCGGAAACGGGGGCCATGTGCTCGTTCACCACGGGGCCACCCGGGCGTTGCCGCTGGCGAGCAGGTCCTGGTTCAGCGACGTGCCGTCCGGGGCGAGCAGTTCAGCCAGGTACCGGCCGTACTTCTCGCGCTTGTCCTTGACCGTGCGGACGATGACGGTGCCACCGCGCACGGTCACCCAGTCCTGCGTGTAGATCTTCGCCGCCTTGCCTTCCGGCGTGCTCATCTCCGGGGTGTCCACGCCGGACAGTCGCACCGTGGTGGCGATCGACACGTCCAGACCGAGGTCGATGACCAGGTGCAGCGTGTCTCCGTCGACGACCTTCGTGATCCGCGCCCGGTACTCGTACATCACAGGTCGTTGTGCTCGTCGGGGTGACAGCCGCAGTGCGGACACCTCTCGGCCTCATGGGCTGCCCTGATCTCCGCCATTCGGGCGCCCTCTTCCGCGAAGATCCGCGCCTTCTCCTCCGGTGGCAACGCTTCGAACGCGCGCCGGTCGTCCTCCATCCGACGGATGATCTCCTCCATCGGAGGGGTCGCATCTTCGATCGGCTCGGCGGACACGAAGACCTCGGCCGCGAACTTCCGCACCTCGATCATCCGGTCACCCCACCGACCCGGCCGAGTCCGGCGATCAGGGCATCGACCCGGCGGCGTTCGGCCTCCAGATCCCGCCGAAGTCGCTCGACGTCGCTGGTGCCGATGAAGCGGCGGGCCAGCGCCTTGAACAGCGCGACGGCAGCCGGTTCAGGCAGGGTCAGGAACGCCTCCGGCGGAGGGCTCTCCATGATCTGGGCGTAGCTCGTAAACGGCTCGCCCATCTCGACCTTCACCGGCTGCGCCACGCGGCGACCCTCCGCGCCGTCCACGGCGAGGAGGATGCGCAACCGGTCGCGCTGGAAGTCGCTCTCGTCGCACTGAACGACGGCCCGCCACGCGCCCAGCACTACGACCGGCCCCGCTTGGCGCCACCGGTCGGACCGGTCTTCGTGGTCATGCCGACCGCCGGCGCCGGAGCAATCGTGGTGGCACGCACCTCGACCGCCGGATCGGCAACCACAGCGAGCTCCACATCGTCGGCGTTCACCGGAATGGCCATGTTGCTGCCGCAGAGGGCGATGGCCTCATCCGCCGGCAGGTCGATGGTCGACCCGATCGGGGGCCAGTCGACCCCGTCCCGGGTGCCGGTCATGGTGCCGATCAGCTTGACCCACATGTCGTCCTCCTATGCGTGGCTGACCGGGACGGTTCCCGGCTCTCCGATCACCACGACCGCTGCCAGCATCCCACCGGTGGTCGCGGCGGTGGTGACCACGACGACGCGGAGGTAGGCCTTCAGCGGGGTAACGCCCACCTCGTACAGGGTGTCGTCGTGGGCGGCCAGCACGGTGGGCGCGGCCGCCGTGAGCCGGGCGAGCGGGACTGCGGTCCAGGCGCCGGCGCCGGTATCGCTCTCCTCGATCGAGAAGGCGTGGCTACCGTCGGTCACCGTGCCGGTCGCGATGACCACGATGGCCGACTCCGCGCCGTACTGGCCGAGGTTGACGGCCGCACCGTTGATCGTCCCGTTGGTGACGACGGCCGGGGACACCGACCGCCGCACCACCGTATTGTCGTAGATCATCGGGCTTACGACTTGCCCTTGGGGGTGCCGGTCGCCGACTTCGCGTCGGCCGGCTTGGCGGTCGCCGTCGCGGTGGCCGTGGCCGAGCCGTCCGAGGTGTCGTCGGACTTCGTCGACTTCCGGCTGCCGGACTTTGCACCGCCGATGCCAGACACGCCGAGGGACTCTTCCGACGCGGACACCCGCTCGCGGATCCTCTCGGTCCGGGAGTCGTCGGCCACGTGCAGCGTCGGGACCGTGGTCTCGTGCTTGCGCGGCTGGTTGTCGGACAGCTCCAGGTAGCGCTTCTCCGTGTCCGCCTGCCGCTTTTCCTGCAGCGTGGCGTACTCGGTCTCGGCCTGCTCCCAGCGAACCTCCTGCTCGGAGACGACCGCGCTGGGCTTCTCGACCAGCGGCACATCGCCGACGGGGGCGGCGAGCTGGAGGTTGACCAGTTCCTGTCCGCGCTCGTCGCTGACTTCTTCTTCGCTGCCGTCTGCGTTCCGGATCTTCATGCTGATTCTCCTTACTGTCAGTGCAGAAGCGATTACCCTACGCCACGCCACCCGTGAGGAACTTCAGGGCACCGGTAAGGTCCACCAGCGCAGCGTCGGCACGGAGAACAACGCGGAACGAGACCTGGTCGGTGTCGAACTTGAAGTCGTCGGAGCGCTCAAAACGGACACCGCCGACCATGCGGACGAAGTACTGGCTGAAGTCGCCGAACACGACGGACTTGGCGCCGGTGGCGATCGCCGGGACGTACGGGTCGGTGTAGATCGGCTTCCCGATCAGAGTGTCCGGCGTGCCGAGCACGAGCGAGGGCTGGAAGAGGTACTGGCCCGTGGTGTCCTTCAGCTTGCGAATGGACGCCATGGTGCTGTCCTTGACCAGCCACGCGGCGTTGCGGCTGTTCCGGTACGGCGCGATCACCGAGTAGAACAGGTCGATCAGGTTGTCGGCCGTCGGGGCGCCGATGACGGACGCGCCACCGGCCACCGTGCTACCAGTGACGCCCGAGGTGGCGTCGGTGATGATGCCGCGCGGCTGGGTGGTGCCGGTACCGATGATCATGTGCTGGCCGAACGCGTTGCCGATCGCGCGGCCGGCCTGCATGCTCAGGTAGCCCTCCAGGTCGACGCCGCTGTCCTGCAGCAACTCGCGCGAGGCGTACATCATGTTGGCGTACTTGAACGCCGACAGCGCGACCTGACCGAAGGCCGGCTCACTGGTCGCGATCTGGTTGCCTTCCGTCACGATCGCGGCCGAGGAGTGCGCCGTGGTCTTCGGGAACTGGATCGTCTCGCCGCTGTCCGTCGTGATGACGGTGGGACCGGCTTGGAGGACGGCGCTCGTCTCGATCAGGTGCTGAATCAGCCGGTCGTAGAACGTCGTCGGGACGAGGTTCGCGCCGGCGCCCGCAGACAGCTTCGACAGCAGCCGCTGCTCCACCGGGCCCTCGGGCCGTACCTCGTACACCCGCGGTGCGCCCGGCTCGCCGAGGGCGAACTTGCGCAGTTCGGCCACCCGGTCGTTGTCCGGCGGGGCGGTGCCACCTGAACCCGAACGCCGGTCTTCCGGCTTGGAGGTAAGGCGATTGAACGCCTCGTCCTGATCCTTGGCCCGCTGCTCGGTGTCGACCGCGCTCTTGATCCGCGTGTCGAGCTTGTCGAGCTCCTCGTTCATGGCGTCCCACTGGCCCTGTTCGGCCGCGTCGAACTGCCGGTTCTCCTCGGTCGCCCTGTCGGCGATGGCCTTCAGGTCCTCCCAGACCTTGTTGCGGCGTTCGCGCAGCCGCACGATCATGTCGCTCATTGCATGCCTTTCCCGTAGATCGAAAATGCGCCTGTCGGTTGTCTGGCGACGGCTGCGTGACCGGATCGCCGGAGGGGGACGGGTGCATTTCCGATCCCGGGACTTCGTGGTGCGGTGATGCCGCTGGGCAGGTAGGGCGGTTGCGATGCCGACCCGAACTGCCTCGCGTTGGTGCGACTGCGGATATTCTGTGTGCGCTGACTGCCGCGAAGGGGTGGACCGTGGACGCAGGAACGCTGTACGTGGCTCCGGTAGGAACGCCGCCGCCGGATATGGACGTCACTCACGGGATCTTCCACGGCCCGTGGGGGCCGGTGTGGCAGGTGGCTGTGCGGGGCGACATGACGGTCGGCATGAACGGGTCGAACTTCCTGCGCGACGTGTTCGAGGTCGACGTCATGCCGTCGCGGCCACCGACCGGCACGCTGACCGAAGTGGTCAACCTCGGAGTCCCGTACGCGCTCGGCTACGAGTCGGGTGATCACCGGAATCGGTATGTATTTCCGCAGATCAATTCGGTGGAGGTACATATCCGCAAGGTCACTCGAAGCTTGTACCGGTTCACCGCGCCGGCCGAGCACGGACCGACCATGTACGTCGCCGGTACGTCGCCGTCATCCATGCCGATGCCGCGCTCTTCCGCGCCAGTCCTCGCTCCGTGGGTGGCGCCCGCCGCACCGTACGGGGGATCGGCCGTCGATCTGGTGCCCGGTCGGTTGCGCGGGTTCCGGCACTGGAAGCTACTGCCGGGAGTGGAGGGGTCACCGCCGCGGCTGGCCAGCATCACGGCCGACATGGTATGGCCGTGGACGCCGGTGGTCGAGGCGCACTGCCACCGAGCCGCGCTAGCGCTCTCCGGGTTCGACCGCCTACCTCCACACGATCCGGACGACGTACCGGCGCCGGCGCCGTGCACCTGCGGGATCTACGCCAAGCACCGACTGGAATCGGCCGGCATCGGACACGGCCGGGTGGCCGGAGTGATCGAGGCGTGGGGAAAGGTCGAGGTCGGGGACCGGGGGTTCCGGGCTCGGTACGCGCGGCTGGTGGCGTTGGCCGTGAACGGGAACGCGACCGCGTGGCCGCTTGGGGAAGGCCAGTTCGTGACGTACGACCGGGTGGAGGACGGCCCGCTGGCCCGGCTCGGTGAGCTGTATCGGGTGCCGGTGTTCGACGACGAGCGGGCCATGGTCGAGGCGTATCCACCCGGCGACGTATCCGAATTGCTCGGCGGAAACGCGAGCGCGCGGCGCGCCGAGTGCGCAGGCTGCGCGGCAAACGCGCACGGGGACTACGCCGAGCATTCAGAGACATGCCAGAGGGACCGATATCGCAGATTGCACCGAGATCACGTACACGTCTCGTTCGCGCCGGGCGGGCCCATCACGCATGGCAAATGGCCGACCCCGAACCAGATGGGGACCTAGGCGTACGGATCTTGCTTGCGGGCCATCAGCTCGAGGGCGGCGCTGGCGCCGAGGAGAGTCTTCTTCTTCGGGGGCTTCGGTGCACCCTTGTTGTCGGTGCGGACGAAGAATCGCTTGAGCTCGTTCTCCTCGGCCAGCTTGCGGACCTCGGTCAGGTCGGCGTCCATCTTGCCGGCCAGGCTGCGCAGGGCGACCTCGACCGAACGCATGCCGGTGGTGGTGCTGTCGTAGGCCGGCGTATTCACGGGCGCCACATCCACCAAATGTCCACTGACCAGCTTGCGCAGCGGGTAGTCCTGGTCGGTCAGGGTCCACTCGTCGCCGTTGACGTCGACCTTGAACGCGAAGCTCGACTTGCGCACGTCGCCACGCTCGATCAGCTCCACGATGTCCGCGCGGCTGGCCGGCGGGTCCACCTCGTACATGAGGCCGGTCTCGTCTGTCCACAGCTTCAGCGTGTTGCCGCCGGTGGTGCCGAGCAGCATGTTGTCGTCGTGGTTGTAGCGGCAGATCACGTCGGGCCAGCCGTTGGCGCGGGTGTGATTGAAGAAGCTCGGCGTGACCACCTCGACGAAGCCGCCGAGGTTGCGGCTGAGCTTGTCGAACATCGCGGCGTAACCGCCGACCTTACGGTGGCCGGCGTCAGCCCTGACCTGCACGGGGACCGGCGTGAACCGGCGTTCCATCTCCGACATCAGTCGATGTCCTTTCGGTTCGGGCCATCGGCTGGCCGGTCGGCGGGCGGGGCGGGGGTCTTCTTCGCGGGCAGCGCGGCGTTGTCGGCCGGAGCCTTCGGGTCAGGGAGATCGTCACTGGCCACGGCGAGCGGGGTGTAGTCCTTGCCAAGTTCCTTGTCCGGCAGCGGGGACCGGTCTTCGAGGACGCGCAGTTCGTCGATGTTGGTCAGGCCGATCGAGCGCCAGATCTTGTAGACCTCGGCACGGGTCTTGATATCCGCGCGGGTAAAGCTGTCAACGTTGAACTTGACGTACTGCGCGCGGGGCAGCATCGCCGAGAAGGTCTCCTCGAAGAGCTCGAACCAGTTGCGGAAGCTGAACGTCACGAGATGCAGCGCCGCCTGTTCCGGCGAGCTGTAGGAGAGATTGCCGCCCATCTCCCCGCCGATGCGCTCCGGCGGCACGTCGTAGATCGCGGCGACCTGCGTAGCCGTCAGCTTCATGCTCTCCACGAACTTCGCTTCCGCCGGCGGAATGGAGATCGTGGAAAAATCCCAGTCGGCGCCGTAGACCAACGGCTTGTGCGCGCGGATCGTGCTGATCAGTCGCCCCTTCACCGCGTCGGCCTCCTCGGGCAGCAGGGTGCGCGCGGTGTTCTTCATGGTGGCGGATGGGATGCCGCTGTTCAGGAACCATTCGGCCTGCCATTCCTGGCTGGCCATGCCGCCCGTAACCATCGTCGCGGCGGCAGCCAACGGGGACAGGCCGAGGGTGCGGCCGGGCACCGGGAACCACGGGATGTGAATGAGGTCGCTGGTGCTCGGGTCGCTCGGGCCGACCATGACGACGCGGCCCATGTAGTACCAGATGGGCATGGACAGCGAGCCGGGACCGGACGGCGCGGTGTCGTCGACTGTGACGAGTTGTGGATCGAGCCAGGTCACGGCGACCGGGTAGCCGAACCCGTCGCGGGAGGTGACCAGGCCGAACGCGTTGCCACGGGCGGCCAGACTGACCACGGCGGCGTGCAGCCAGCGCTTGAGCTGGGCGGACTCGTCCATGGTCGAGAGCAGGACGGGCAGGCCGATGCGGTTGCGTTCCTCCTCGCCGATCCTGCGGTAGGCGTGGATCGGGGTGCAGGAGACGCCGCGGGCCAGCAGGCCGATCGCGGCGTAGACGGGTACGAGACTGAGAGCCTTCTCGATCGAGGTGCTGGAGCCGTGCACGCCGCCGGCATCCCACGGGAGATCGACGATCGCGCGGGTCTCGACCTTGCGGCGGAACAGGCTCACGTCTTGGCCTCCCCGTGTCGGGCGGCGAGCCAGGAGCCGCCGAGTACGACCACGCCGGCCACCAGCAGGCCGACGCCGACGGCGACGGTGGCCAGGCCACGCACGCCGACCGCGGCGGTGATGATCCCACCGGTCGCCAGGAATCCGAATCCGGCCGCGACCAGTAGCAGGCCCAGCGTGTCCAGCAGGTCGGTCAGGAGTTCGCGCACCGCACCTCCCGAAATCTGTCACGCTGTAGGCGTATCAGGACGCCGACAGGGAGGATCGTATGAACATCGGCGGGGAGAGAAGGACGTTCACGTTTGAGCCGCTGGACGTGGAGATTCAGCCGCTCAAGGCGATGGATCCGCACGATCCCGATCCGGACCAATTCGACCGGGATCCGGAATGGGACGACATGGAAGCGCCGATCGTCGAAG